>Ga0190343_1000056_pt1 | contig 59412 bp, 42 predicted proteins | sample 48721312_MG_FD_161664 | JGI IMG/M metagenome (GOLD analysis project Ga0190343, IMG submission 161664) | Hydrothermal vent microbial mat bacterial communities from Southern Trench, Guaymas Basin, Mexico - 4872-13-1-2_MG | ecosystem: Environmental > Aquatic > Marine > Hydrothermal vents >... | reverse complement strand
TTGTATCATATCAATTGTGGTTGGAGAAGCAATGCTCATCGGTTTTCTATTGGAAATCATTCCTAAAAGTTGGGCCTTTGGTTTTCTGCCAGTTGTTCCAATTGTGGTTGTTTCTACACTGATTATTGTCATTGGCACACTGTTCCGCTTCAAACCAGCCGGGTAGGGAGATTGGAGTCCAAACTTTAGTTTGGCAGGAGTCCAAACTTTGGCAGTCGTTTGGCAGAAGTCCAAATGTAAGAAAGGCCGCCGTCAAATCGCACCCAGATACCGACTGCCATTAAGTTAAGCAACAAAACCCCTACAAAAAGTATGACTAATGAAGCGCGACAGAGGGCCATAACTTAATTTGAAACCATCCACGTCGGCAAAAGTTTCGCTTCGCTGTACTTTTGCCGACGTAAGTCTTTTATGGCCCTCAAATAAGGTCGTCCAAATAACCATCCAAAATATAGGTTAATAGCCGCGGCTCGCGTCTCACTACTCTGTCAAACTTCGGAGTCCAAACTTGAGTTTTGCAGAAATCCAAGCATCAAATCGCACCCAAATACCGACTGCCATTAAGTTAAGCAACAAAACCCCTACAAAAAGTATTAATAAGGAAGTCCGACTGAGGGCCATAACTTAATTTGAAACCTTCCAAAGTATTTTATGGCCCTCAAATAAGGTCGTCCAAATAACCTTCCAAAATATAGGTTAATAGCCGTGGCTCGCGTCTCACTACTCTGTCAAACTTCGGAGTCCAAACTTTGGCAGTGCTAGGAGTCCAAACTTGAGTTTGGCAGGTTTGGCAAGACTCCAAATTTTAGGGCCGGAGTCCAAACTTATCCAAAGACGTTCTACTCTTAGAAGGCCCACGACGGGACGCGATTAACGTGATACCTTACTTAAAAAACAATGAATTGGGGGCCATAAAAGACTTTAGAAACTTTAAAATTAAAGCATGGCCCTCTAGGGTGTTGATTTGGTTTTAGAAATCCGATTTCTTGAATAAATCGGATTTCTTTCTGCAATTATGGTGTATAATGCCCCCCGTATTGATGCGTGACGGTTAGGAGTCAATTAACGTAGGCACCGCCGTTTGAGTCGGGGTTACCAATGAAGGTAATTGATACAACTCTTTTTTTAGGATTTGGTCGAACCAAAAAAGTTTGAGGCTGCTGCCAATGTAGGCAATTATTCCCCAAGGCTTGAACGGTGATTTTGGTGAATTAGCTACCTAATGACTCGTCAAGAAATCTTTCAAAAAAACCGTTTTTCAAAAAAACCGGATTTATTTGAGTCTGAGTCGATTTGTCACCGCCATTTAATTCGTTTATTTTCGTAATTCGTTGTACTTTCGTAATTCGTTGTACTTTCGTAATTCGTTGTACGTTGAGCCGTGATTTGGCTACCTAATGAAAGTAAAGAAATAAATCTTATGTATCTCTCTTGTAACCAATCACTTATAGCTTTATAAGTTACTGATAAAGTGTCATTTTTATGTCTATCACGATAACGCAAGAACTCGTCCATCAAATCGAAACGTTAATTAATGCCTTTGAATGTAACATTAACGAATCCATTGACAATAACCGACCGATTAATGAAGGGCTTGCTATTGATTCGCTAGAATATTTTGAAAAAAACTATGACAAGTTAGTTGAAATATCATCAAATTGCCATAAACGCCAACATTTTAGCATTGCTATTTTCGGGAGTGCCCGTCTGCATTCAACGTGTTCAGAATTTAGATTTGTTCTGGAATTGACAAAATCAATTGTTGAAACAATACCAGTGGATATTGTAACGGGTGGTGGGCCAGGTCTTATGGAGGCGGCCAATCAGGGGATTATAGAAGCCCTCAAACATCAGGATCATAAAGGAAAAATACCTCAGAGTTGGGGACTCCGTGTACAGCTTCCGTTTGAAAGGAAGGGAAATCCATACTTACATGTGGAAAAGTTTCATAAACACTTCACGACGCGGCTCCAATCCTTCGTCAGCCTTATTCAAGGCGCGTATGTAGGCGCTGGCGGTATTGGTACTTTACTTGAATTAAGTCTCCTTTGGCAACTTAAACAAGTTAATCACCTACCGGTCGATTTTCCACTCGTTGTTGCGCCAGTATGGAAACCGATTTTAGAGGCCTTCTATGACATGACGTTTTTTCAACGGAAAAATAATATTCCACTTATTAATCCTGATAATATGGAATTAATTAAATTTTCCGATGATATTGAGGAAATCGTCGAAATATTTCGTATTGCTTATCAAAAATGGCAAGGAACTGATGGTGGATAATCTCAGTTAGACTATTCTATGCACACAAGTCTTGATAATTAGCTTATGTCGCTTATGTATACTTTGCACTGTTACAAACGGCGCTGAAAGTCATTTCTATTACGCGAGAAATCTTGGGCGACACCGGAGAATAGTCTCAAGTTCAAGTTCAAGTTCAAGTTCAAGTTCAAGTTCAAGTTCAAGTTCAAGTTCAAGTTCAAGTTCAAGTTCAAGTTCCCTCAAATTTCCTCAAGTTCCCTCAAGTTCCCTCAAGTTCCCTCAAGTTCCCTCAAGTTCCCTCAAGTTCCCTCAAGTTCCCTCAAGTTTTTACAATGACTCATTAGAGTTGTCCGAAAATAAGGGTTTTGTTAGCTTCCCTCCTTCCCTCCAGGGGCGATGCCCCTGGCTATATTAATGTCGCCCCGTTGGGGCTTTTCTATTAGCCCCTTCGGTAAGTGTTATTAAAGCTAGAGGCAACGCCCTTGGCTTTCTTATTTATTTACGGACAAGTTTCAATTTTATTGAGCTGCAAAGTATATATACTTATCGATGTGGAGGAATTGCGGGGCGATTGCGGGGGAATTGCGGGGGTGGGTGTATTGTTATAAACGGTTGCTAGGATATATTATGGGTTGATTATACAGAATTGTTTTAAATTATTTAGTTATAACAATAGGTTAGTGATTATAAAATACTCACTATCGAAAATTATAACCCCCGAAAATTTTCTAACAATAGGCTGTTTTATCTTATAAAAATAACGCGATATTATAGATAATAACTAAAATACCGTATTTAACTAATAAAAGTGCTAAGAGAGGCCGTGAACGACCTTATGAAAAGCCGCGTATTTTGGTATTAACCCTACTAAAACTATAATATTTTATTATAACGACTACGACTTTAAATAATAATATAGGCACTATTATTGAAAAAAGTTTTAGTTAACGTTTATAAAACAGTCACTTATAGTTTAATCGCACACACAAAAAATTTCAGACTGTTGGTATCCCATGGAACAGAGACTGCCCCAAAATTGTTCTTAATATTATCGTGAGTATTGCCTATTAATAGCAACCGTCTCTGATTATGAATAATCATCACGTTTAATAGACTGATAGGAAGTGGTACTGTGCCGTTTATATTTTTAGCTTTACTCAAAAAAAAATGGGGCAAAACCTCGAAAATTAAAGTAGGCGCTTTCTTGGCATTTCATTTTTACAAAAAAAAGTCATAAGTACCCGATCCAATTACGCCCCTCTTAAGGCGACTCAGGAGTCCAAACTTTAGTTTGGCAGTCGTCCAAACTTTATTTCAGCCTTGGGCTTTTTAGAAAGGCTTAATACATTGTTGCATCTCCTCTATCGCTGTTTTACTCACCTCGCCAGAAGGCTAGGGGTATGTAAAAAGTCCAAATATAAACCGTGTGCAGTATAATTGATAACAATTGAAAACCGCTCTTAGAAGAAAATCAAATGGAAACGATAAATCTTTTTTCAGTATCCACTATCGGACATGCTATTGGTATGGTTGGCATGGCTTGTGTGGTTTTTGCTTATTTTGCCGTAGAACGTGATTGGCTTAATAATAAAAACGTCAAGTTCTATGTCATCAATTTAATAGGTGCTATTTTATTATTGGTTAGTTTATTGATTCATTTTAATTTAGGAAGTTTTGTCATTGAGATTTTTTGGATTGCTATTTCGATTTTGGGCATCATAAATTACTATAAAGTCGAACAAGATAATTAATGAACGCAGGAGTCCAAACTTTAGTTTGGCAATCGTCGTTTGACAGAAGTTTTTTGTGTGGGTATTTAGCCACAACTTCCTTAGTAGTGTTTGTAGTGTTTGCCTACTACAAACTTAGGCGCTAAAGCGCCTACTACAAACTTAGGCGTTGACAACATGGCTTGAAACTCGTCCAAGGTAAACCTTGGACGAAACGTCTGATTTAAACGACTCCTTCTTTTCGCAAAAGGGTCTCTAATTCCAGCATGTGACTGGTCAATAGATTGGAAATTTTTTTCATTTCAGCAATCGCAGCCTGTGCGCCTTTCTTATCTCCGGCCTGTCTTTTGTTTATGGCTTCTTTGCTGATAGCATGAAAGCGTATATGAGGTTCAAAAAGGCCGTCAAAAAGTTCCTTTATTCTCTGGTTCTCTAGCACGCTGATTTCTGCCGAACCTTCGTCATAGAGCCAGTGGCCTAATTTACATTCGGTATCGCTACTTCCTTTAAAGCAGTCGATATGAGTATGTTCTTCAAAACAACGATCATTTTCCAGTGTCTGGTTGATATGGTTGAGATATTGAAGATGATCGTTGACACGTTGCAGAAAAAATACACTAGTAGTCATATCAGTTCTCAGTTCTCAGTTCTCAGTGATCTTATGTAGCTATTCAGAATATAGGCGTACAAACTTTAGTTTGTACATATACTCAAGAAGGGAACAAATTGGACTTTTTTAGAAACCTTTCACAACTTAAGTAACTACCGAAAAGCCCCAACGGGGCGATATTAATATAGCCTGTGTATCTACCAGGAAATGTTGAATATAAAATCAGTCTTCCAAAGACTCAGCGCCCGTTAACAAAAACCTAGGCGCTTTAAAGGAACTACCTTCTAGCCCCAACGGGGCGATATTAATATAGCCTGTGTATCTACCAGAAAATTCTAGCCCCAACGGGGCGATATTAATATAGCCTGTGTATCTACCAGGAAATGTTGAATATAAAATCAGTCTCCTAAAGGCTCAGCGCCCGTTAACAAAAACATGGGCGCTTTAAAGGGATTGCCTAGCGTTTCTGGTACTAAGCTTAAATCCGCCGTATATTTGGAGATAAAGTTGACTTTCGCCGTTATTCCATCCGTTGCCGTTGCCGTCACGCCTAGATGTACAATGGGCAAATGCAGAACACCGGTAGACTGAGTAAACGTTGGGTATTCACGATCATTCGGAAAAGTTATCAAACTCTGATAAGTTTTTTTTGGTTTGTATGACGCTCCTCACGGCCGTTAAAGCAAACCTATTATCTTCTGGATCAAGGGACAACTTGGCATTTAGGACAAGTTCATTGCCCGTCTCATTGACGATTTCAACCACCGGCATAAAAAGGGCAGTATCAATATACTGAGGTTCAGTGACAGCACTATTGAATATCAACGCGATAGCCAAATGGCCTTGAGTTGTGGGGTGAATGTTATCCCAGAAAAAATAATTATCGGGCGTATCACAGACACGCTCAGCTTCAATATCAAGGCAAGCTTCAGTGAAGTTGGTCAAGTTTAAGGAAACAGGATCGATCATGGTTTCAGGATCTGCAAGCATTTCCAAGCTGGCTGGCATATCCGCTTGCATAACATTAAATGGTTGGAGAAATTTAGCCAGTGCCTGATTGAAATTATCCGTCAATCCGCTCAGCATCCCACTTATGCTGCCTAGTGCCAAACTTCTGGGTGTTTTGCCAAGATCGCCCAGGTTAGGTACCAGTATATGCTGGGCACCGTGTTGGTGCAAGTTTTTCACCGCCGTAACAATATTCTCTACAGCAACGGTGATGGTTTCTTGAGGATTTGTCACGTCGCCCATAAAATCATTGGAGCCGGCCCAAACCACGTATAAGCCTTCAGGATCAGCGGCGGCTGTGTTCTTGATATAGGTGTCTACTTGTTGTTGTAGTCCCCATAACTTCGCATCCGGTGCTTTTTCGCTCCAACTGTTCGTTGTACCGCTCATGGCACCGGCCCATGCAAAATTGGTTTGTGGATTGTAGGTTAAGTTCAAGAACTCAGCAAGGTATTCTACCCACATTTTGCCGTTACTGATTCTGCCTTCAAAATAAGGCGCTGGCGGCAATCCGGTGGCCTCAAAAAACCGCCCGGTATCAGAAAGGCTATCCCCAAAAACGTAAATCTCGCTGTAGGGATAACTCCACGCTTGGCTTGGTAGGCCTACGCAAAAAATGATTATGCTATTGAATAGAAATGATTTTTTTATCATGGTTCTCCAGAGGTTGGTAATTGTAGTGTTTAACTACGTGGATATTTAGACTACCTGATTTGGGGGCCATAAAATGGTTTGAATGGTTTCAAATTGAGTTATGGCCCCCAATTGCGCCTCATTAGCCATACTTTTTGTAGGTGTTTTATGACAACGAGTCCTTATCGCTTTTTTATGAATGGGCTATATTTTTACAAGGATTGTATATAATAACGGATTTCTTTGTGAATTTGTCGCAAGTGTTCGAGTTTGAGATTCAGCCTCTTCGGGGTTGAAGCTTTTAGCTAATTTTCTGTTAAGCTGACTTGTTCAACAGAAATTCTCCCATTCATGTATAAAAACTTATGATGAATTAATATGTCCCGATTACTTATCCAAAACTATTACACTGATGTCGAAAAAATCATCCAATACGGTGGTTCGCGTAAAGAAACGACTATTCGTGAGGCTTTTAAAAATTTACTGAATGGCTATTGTAAAAGCCAACATTTTATCTTAATCCCCGAATTAGAATATCGCACCCAATCTGGTACCACCGTTTATCCTGATGGCACCATCAAGGATGCGTTGCGTCTGCCTTGGGGCTATTGGGAAAGCAAGGATATCTTTGATGATTTAGATAAAGAAATCCAGGCAAAATTGGCTAAAGGTTATCCTTCCAATAATATTTTATTTGAAGATTCGCAAACCGCCATTTTGATTCAAGGTGGGCAAGAAGTTCAGCGCGTCTCGATACGAGAGGCGGATAAGTTAGAGGCGTTGCTGACGCGATTTATTAGTTATGAACGTGTTGAAGTACGCGATTTTCGGCAAGCTATTGAACGTTTTAAGGCGGATTTGCCCACCATTGTTGAGACGTTACGAAACATGCTCACCACTCAAGCGAAAACCAATAAATCGTTTAGGATAGTTTTTAACGGATTATTGACGCAGTGTCAAGAGTCAATCAACCCGAAAATTAACGCGTTTGATATTCGGGAGATGATTATCCAGCATATTCTCACCGAAGATATCTTTTTAACGGTTTTCAATGAGGCGAAGTTTCATCAAGAAAATGTGGTAGCGCGTCATTTAAAAACCGTCGTCAGTACCTTTTTTACCGGCAAACTCCGCCGCGATACCCTGAAATCCATTGAAAGTTACTATGCCGTGATTCGGCGCGAAGCAGCGAATATTTCTAATCACCATGAAAAGCAAAAGTTTTTGAATGTGATTTATGAGAATTTCTATAAAACCTATAACCCAAAAGCGGCGGATAGGCTTGGTATTGTTTATACACCGAATGAAATTGTTCGCTTTATGATTGAAAGTACCGATTATTTATTGGATAAACACTTTAATCGGTTGTTAGCCGATGACAATGTGGAAATTCTCGATCCCGCGACGGGCACCGGTACATTTATCACTGAGTTGATTGAATACTTACCCAAAAACCGTCTGCGTGCTAAGTATCTCAACGAAATTCATGGCAATGAAGTGGCGATTTTGCCGTATTATATTGCTAACCTAAATATTGAATATACTTACCAGCAAAAAATGGGCGAATATGAAGCCTTTTCTCATATTTGCTTTGTTGATACGTTGGACAATTTGGGTTTTGAGCATAATTATCAAAATCAACAGAAAACCTCGTCACTGGGTTTAGGCGAAGAAAACGCGGCGCGTATTGAGCAACAGCGCAAAATTTCAGTGATTATCGGTAATCCGCCCTATAATGCTAACCAACAAAATGAAAATGACAATAATAAGAACCGCAACTATCCTGAAATAGACGAAGCGATTAAGCGCACTTATATTGCCAATAGTACCGCGCGAAAAACAAAACTTTATGATATGTATGCGCGGTTTTTTCGGTGGGCAAGTAACCGTTTAGCCGACAATGGGATTTTAACCTTTGTCACAAATTCCTCTTTTTTAGAGGCGCGAACTTTTGATGGTTTTAGAAAAGTGGTTGCCGAGGAATTTAATACGATTTACGTCATTGATTTAAAAGGCAATGCTAGAACAAGCGGCGAACGGCGGCGTAAAGAAGGGGGTAATGTCTTTAGCGATGCGATTCGAGTCGGTGTCGCTGTGTATTTTTTCGTGAAAGACGAAAATGCTCAAGGGTGCAAAATTTATTACAACGCGATTCGAGATTATGCCAAAGCCGATGAAAAGAAACAGTATTTGCGAGAAAACAAACTGAAAAATTTGGATTTTGAGCGCATTATGCCGGATAAAAATCATAATTGGCTTAACATCGCTGATAATGATTTTGAAGAGTTGTTATTACTTGTTGATAAAAAGACGAAAAAGACAATAAACCAGAATGACGAAAACGCCGTATTTAAACTAAACGCGTTTGGTATCGTTACTGCGAGAGATGAATGGGTGTACGATTTCAATAAACTTAATTTAGAAAAAAAGATGCGGTATTTTATTGATAGATACAATGAGCTTCTTTTAGACAAGAATTTTTCTTATCCTGATGTCATAAAATGGAGTAGTACACTCAAAAAAAAATTTAATTATAATAAAAAAATTGAGTTTTCAACCGATAAAATAGGTTTTGGTTTTTATAGGCCTATTGTAAAAAAGTTCTTTTATGCTGAAAAAAGTTTAAATGACAGATTAACGAAATCGCATTATCTTTTTTTTGGAAATAACTTGCAAATAAAAAATAAAGTGATATGTGTTACTGCTTACAAACAAGTAGCATTTGTAGTCCAAATAACCTCAAATTTGTTTAATTATGCTTTTGGCTCAAGGGAGACACAAGGTATTCCTCTTTATTATTATGACTCCGATGGCAGCCGCGTTGATAACATAACCGACTGGGGTTTAAACCAATTCTGTAGCCATTATCTGGATGAGAGTATTACCAAGGAGGACATTTTTCATTATACTTATGCTGTGTTGCATCACCCGGCTTATCGGGAAAAATATGCCTTCAATTTAAACCGCGAATTTCCGCGCCTGCCGTTTTATGACGAGTTTCATCAATGGGTAGCTTGGGGCAAGCAATTGATGGACTTACATTTAAACTACGAAACGGTGAAAAAATATCCGCTTAAACGGGTGGATAAACCATTAGCGGCTAATAAGCCCAATAAACCCAAACTCAAAGCGGACAAAGACGCGGGCAATATTCTATTAGATGCGATTACCACATTGCAACGCGTACCTGTTGAGGCATGGCACTATCAATTGGGCAACCGCAGCGCGTTAGAATGGATACTCGATCAATACAAAGAAAAAAAGCTCCGTGATAAAACCATCGCCGAGAAATTCAATACTTATCGTTTTGCTGATTACAAAGAATACGTTATTGAATTACTGCAACGAGTGTGTAGCGTCAGTGTTGAGACGAGGCGGATTATTGGAAAAATGCCAAAGAAGTCAGAAGAAATTGAACGAATCGAATATTGACTACTTGATTTAGGGGGCATAAAATGGTTTGAATGGTTTCAAATTTAGTTATGGCCCCCAATTGCGCCTCATTAGCCATACTTTTTGTAGGTGTTTTATGACAACGAGTCCTTATCGGGATAAACGAATTGGTAGTCGCGCAGGTAGTACAACGAATTACGCGGATAAACGAATTGGTAGTCGCGTAGGTAGTACTTAGGATTACGGGCCGATAAGCGGATTGGTAGTCGCGTAGGTAGTACTTCAATGCCATTAAGTTAAGCTTTTCGGTGAGGGCAACCATAAAGGATTGCCCCTACGCGACATGACGGTTTGTAGGGCAACCACAAGGGATTGCCCCTACACTTAATGGCATTGAGGTAGTACTTAGGATTACGGGCCGATAAACGGATTATTAATCATTAATTGCTTGTGCATGCAAGCGTCATTTGCGCAAGCAAGCGATATTTCTGGTTATTTAGACTACTTGGTTTAGGGGCCATAAAATGGTTTGAATGGTTTCAAATTAAGTTATTGCCCCCAATTGCGCCTCAATAGGTTTTGTATGTGTTTTATGACAACGAGTCCTTATCGCTTTTTTATGAATGGGCTATATTTTTACAAGGATTGTATCTAATAAAGGATTTCTTTGTTAATTTGTCGCAAGTGTTGGAGTTTGAGATTCAGCCTCTTCGGGGTTGAAGCTTTTAGCTAATTTTCTTAAAAGCTGACTTGTTCAACAGAAATTCTCTCAGTCATGTACAAAAACTTATGATGAGTCAATATGTCCAGATTACTTATCCAAAACTATTACACTGACATCGAAAAAATCATCCAATACGGGGGTTCGCGTAAAGAAACGACTATTCGTGAGGCTTTTAAAAATTGACTGAATGGCTATTGCGAAAGCCAACATTTTATTTTAATCCCCGAATTAGAATATCGCACCCCATACAATACCACCATTTATCCTGATGGCACCATCAAGGATGCGTTGCGTCTGCCTTGGGGCTATTGGGAAAGCAAGGATGCTTAATAAACCCAAACTCAAAGCGCATAAAGACGCCGGCAATATTCTATTAGATGCGATTACCACATTGCAAGGCGTACCTTTTTCAGCCTGGCACTATCAATTGGGCAACCGCTGCGCGTTAGAATGGATACTCGATCAATACAAAGAAAAAAAGCCCCGTGATAAAACCATCGCCGAGAAATTCAATACTTATCGGTTTGCTGATTACAAAGAATACGTTATTGAATTACTGCAACGAGTGTGTACCGTCAGTGTTGAGACGAGGCGGATTATTGGAGAAATGCCGTCACATTGAGCTTGTTTTGGGGCTCCTGGGGCGGTGCCCCAGGCTATATTAATTTCGCACCAAAGGGGCTAATCATTAATCATTAATCATTAATCATTAATCATTAATCATTAATCATTAATACGCACCAAAGGGCTCCTAGGGCGGTGCCCCAGGCTATATTAATTTCGCACCAAAGGGGCTAATCATTAATCATTAATCATTAATTATTAATCATTAATCATTAATACGCACCAAAGGGCTCCTGGGGCGGTGCCCCAGGCTATATTAATATCGCCCCGTTGGGGCTAATCATTAATCATTAATCATTAATCATTAATCATTAATCATTAATCATTAATCATTAATCATTAATCATAGGCTATTTATTCTTTGTAAAGGTTTTGAGCTGCACTTTGCCATTCAAAAATTTGATGTTGATGGTTGTGCCGTTGCTGTCTTTCCAAACAGCAGTGGTGCCTGATAACGGCCCAATGCCGGCCGTTTTGGATTCAGTAGGCTTACCCAAAATGGCTTTGACTTCTTCCATTGTCATGCCATTTTTGAGTTTATCATAATTTTCTTGGTTGATTTTAGAGCCACAACCCAATAAAAAGGCCGATAAACACACGGCAAGGGCTAATTTCAACAAGGTTTGTTTACGGTTAGTCATAAATATTGCTGTTATCAGTTATCAGGTGAGGTTTTTTTATAATGTAAGGCCAGCCACACCGGCGGTTGCGATGAATCCGTCCATTCGACGCGATGACGCAAATGGGCGGGAATGTGGACATAATCGCCGGGGCGTAGCACTTGGATAGTGTCTTGTGCTTCAAATAACAGTCCGGCACTGCCGCTCAATAAAATAACCCATTCATCTTGTTCTTGATTATACCATTCACCGGGCGGTGTCGCTTGCCCCGTTGAAATAATTCTTTCAAGCGTAAAATGGGACGTGCTAAGTAATTTTTCAAAGACTTCATCCGTCGTTGGCGTATTGGCGGGCGCAAAAAGATTCTCAAATTTCATGGTATTTTGAATCAGTGATCAGTTATCAGTTATCAGTTATCAGTTATCAGTTATCAGTCTCCTTGCCAAGATTTTAGGAGTCCAAGATTTATCTTGGGCCGTCCAAACTAAAGTTTGGACTCCTGCCAAACTAAAGGCTAAGCAACAAAACACCTACAAAAAGTATCAATAATGAAGCGCGACAAGGGGCCATAAGTTAATTTGAAAACCTCCAAATTACTTTATGACCCTCAAACTCGTCCAAATAACCCTAAAAATATAGGGCAATAACTGGGGCCCGCGTATCACAGTCCAAGATTTATCGATGGCCGTCCAAACTAAAGTTTGGACTCCTTGCCAAACTAAAGTTTGGACTCCTGCAACAAATTAGCTTGCACCACCTTTGTAATCACTTCCATTATTTTAAGCGTAATTAGTTGTACTACGTTACTACTAATTCGTTTATCCGCGTAATTAGTTGTACTCGGTTGCGACAAATTCGTTTATCCGCGTAATCCTTAGCCAACAGCTAAAGCAGTTGTCTAAAAGCTTAAGTCCCCTAAAGGGGACTAAATAACTATCTGAATATCTATAATTCGTTTATCCGCGTAATTAGTTGTACTCAGTTGCGACAAATTCGTTTATCCGCGTAATTAGTTGTACTCGGTTGCTACTAATTCGTTTATTTCTCAATCAAAGTACTCAATTCTAATTCAGATAGTTATTCAATCAGAGTACAACGAATTAGGAAATCAACGAATTTTATCAATTAAACACCATTCGTTTATTTCTCAATTCGTTGTACTCAATTGTTGTACTCAATTCGAATTAGTTGTACTACGTTGCCGCTACCAATTCGTTAATCCGCGTAATTAGTTGTACTCCCTATCGGGGTTGGCGCGATTTTATTTAACAATCAATGGTTTATGATAAAACTGTATGGCCTGATAAGTCAGCATATAATTATTCAAAAAATAACCATCCACCACTAATTCATAAGGCCCTTCTTTTGCCCGTGAACTATCCCAACGGACGACAAACGGCTTGCCGGCGGATTGTCGGCCTAAGTTTCCCTCCGCGATAGGCGATACACTATTGCCATGGTAAATGGCGTAGCTTAACCTAGCACTATCGTCCACTTTAAAGGCGAACAGATAGCCGTTAATGGTTGTGGGCGGGGTAGAACCATAAAAAACCACCGGGGCGACATACTCTGTACCCGTGTCACTCCGTTTTTTCAAGCGAGCAACCACGCCCAATTGGCTGAGTTTTAACCGCAAAGGTTTTATGATTTCGCGGGTAGGCCATTGATAATCGTTAAAGCCTTGTTGCCAAGAAGGCCTAGGAATGACCCGATCCATTTTATAATAATATTTGGGGCGCAACTCTTGCACCCTTAAATCGACGGCCGTCGCGCTTGGCAAATAAAATTTCAATTTGCACTGCGACGGAATCTGCGGCCCGTTTTCACGATGATCGACTAAGGCGGAAAGTAACTCAATATCCAAACCCGAAACGGGGCGGAAGGCGACACCTTCCCATCTATCGCCTCTTTTTTGGTAGTCCAGCGAGTCATACGCAACGGATACTTGCATAAGCGTAATGATCGCTGTGGTCGTGACTAAGTATTTGTTTATTAAGCCTAACATGATTTTCCTCGGCTAGTCGTCCAGTCGTACAATAGTGTTTATCATAAAACAAATTGAGTCCAATGTGAATAGCGTTTTTCATAAAAATCAGGCTAAAAACTAATGCGAAGGAACTATCCAAGATAAATGTTTGCAACATAATCCATTAGCCATTTTTAAATTTTCATTTTTCATTTTTCATTTTTCATTAGTAAAATGGGGCCATTAGAAAAATTGAAGGTTTAAAAATGATAACATGGCCCCCAAAATGCCTTAAATAATTGTCCAAGATAAATCTTGGACTCCAATAAATCTTGGACTCCAATGTATATGAGCGATTCTACACTTTTTTTTACCGATAATAAAAAACGTTTTTTCCGCCCACTCAATAGCAAATATCGTGAAGTTATCTTGGGTTGCTTGCGTTCCCTCTATCACCGGCTTTATAGTCCCGAAGCTGAGTTTGGTTATCAAGTCACTCGTGAAGATGTGCGTGATTTATTTGTGCAAGTCATTCGAGAAACGCCCGTGTTTACCGATGAAGAAGAAAAAGAGGAAATCTACCAAAAAGCCACCGATGATCGGGCAAAAGCTAACGCCATTTTTCAAGAACTGCTCAACTGCGGTTGGCTAGAAAAATATGTCGATAATATGTCATCCACCTATCGATTCACGCGCGCCGGCAAAGCCTTTTCTGAAACCATCGCCGGCTTCGAGAAAAAAGGACTACAAACCCGACAACGTAATGTCCGCAACACTAAAAATGCCCTACAAGCCTTTTTAACTAAAAATGATCCTTTTGATCTCATCGATGCGGTTGACTACGCCAAACGAGTTGCGTCAGATTTTTCCGATGATATTGCTGATCTCCATGAACGTAAACAAGCCTTAATGAAAGATGCCATTCAAAAGGCACGATTCGCGATACAAGACTTACTTGACTATATGGACAACCACTTCAGCCCCGATTTAGCCATTCGACTTTCGGCTGACAGTATAGTACGTCATCACAACGAAATTCGTGAAATTATAGACAAAATTAAAAAACCTTGGCGACTGAAAAAACTCAAACGCACGGAAAACACATTAAAATCGCTCGTATTTGGAATAAAAGAAAGCACTTCTGAGACGCCCATTATTTATCAATTGCTTGACCAAATAGAGCGTTATTTAGAATCAGCGGAACGCATTAAAATGTCAGAACTGCGTGCGGCCTTAGAAAGCTATGTAGGCCGCACCACGATGCTGATAAAACAAGCAACGGCCATGATGGCAGGACTCAAAGAAGAGCAACTTGCCAAAACCTTGCAGACATTATCTAAATGCTCACCAGAAGAACAAAACCAACAATTGGCCCAAATTGGACAACATCTAGGAACCCTATCAACCCGATTAGTGGCCCCTAACACCCTTAGCCTCCGCAAACGGCAGCGGCGCGAAGTGGCCGCTGAAATCCAAGAAGTGCCACCCCCCTCGCCGGAAGAACGTCTCCTAGCGGCGTTGGCAGAAGCCGAGGATAATGCCTTTACCGTTTCAATTGATGATATTCGGCAAGAAATCCTTAAACAAATGGGTGAACAATGGACAATCCGTATTTCTGAGCTTAAAATAACTGACGCGGCAACTTTTTTGGCACTGAGTCACGCCATTGAAGTCGGCTCCGCCAGCTTAGAAAAAGAAAAGCCGCGTTTATTGATAGAACCCACCCAAGAACGTTTTATGAATGGCTACATTGAAGCGGACGATTATATTATTCGTAAAGAATGAATGTCTATAGCATTTTCCGCTTGACTGAAATAAGTACTTAAGCCTGAATTTTCAGGTTCTGAATCAGAATTTTCAGAATTTGAGAATTTTCAGCCGAAGGGGTTGAATATGAATAGCCTCAGGTAAAACCTCAATGCCATATCGTACCGCTTTTCGGTGAGGGCAACCATAAAGGATTGCCCCTACACGACATGACGATTTGTAGGGCAACCACAAGGGATTGCCCCTACACGACATGGCATTGAGGTGAAACCTGGGGAAGCGTAGCGAGATCATCAGTTGTACTCGACATAATGGTACTCAACATTAACGAGGTAGGTATACGACTCAATTATTTATTTGTAGGCGCGAGGCTATAAACTCTTCCAACTCCCTAAACTAACAAATAACTAACAAATGAATGAACTACTAACTCATATTGAAAAACAACTGGCAAGCACCTCAGTTACCTTAGAAACCTTTCGCAAAATTGCCACTCGTTTATTGGCAAATGGCGTTATCTCTTACGGAGACAGTACCTTAGAAAGCACGCTTTATAACGACGCTAAACGTATAGAATACCTACTTGACGATTACTTTGCCGTTATTGATTGCAAACTATTCCACGAACCAGACTTCCAATACTTTTGTCTGTTTCCACCCGGATCAGATATCCCCGGGAGTGCCGCCGTAGAAGACGAGGAAACCGATACCAGTTTACGCGAAAAGTTTACTCAAGACGAAGTCGCTTCTATATTAATACTTAGACTTCTGTACCAACAAGTCTTCCAAGAAGGTGCATTGAATGAAAAGGCTGAAGCGCCGGTAACACTAGAATCTTTTTATACCAGCATGCAAACTCGGCTGAATCGCTCACTCTCGTCAATAGGAACCACCAAGCGCAAAGAAGTCTTCCAGAAATTACGTCGTCGCAAACTCATCCGCTACTCCGGCAACGCCAATTTGGATAACCAAGAAACAGTACTAGCAATACGCCCAATCATTACCAACTTGGTTCACTCAGAAGCGTTGGATGCGATTAAACCGCCGCAACCGACTAATAAAAATGTCCCTGAAGCTAAAGCGGTTCAATCAGAAACCTCGGAATCATCCGAATCCCTACCACCGCAACCGACTAATAACAAGTTAGAAACGATTAAACCGCCGCAACCGACTAATGTACCTGAAGCGGAAGCGGTTCAGTCAGAAACCTCGGAATCATCGGAATCCCTACCACCGCAACCGACTAATAACAAGTTAGAAACGATTAAACCGCCGCAACCGACTAATGTACCTGAAGCGGAAGCGGTTCAGTCAGAAACCTCGGAATCATCGGAATCCATACCACCGCAACCGACTGATAACAAGTTAGAAACGATTAAACCGCCGCAACCGACTAATGTACCTGAAGCGGAAGCGGTTCAATCAGAAACCTCGGAATCATCGGAATCCATACCACCGCAACCGACTAATAACAAGTTAGAAACGATTAAACCGCCGCAACCGACTAATGTACCTGAAGCGGAAGCGGTTCAATCAGAAACCTCGGAATCATCGGAATCCATACCACCGCAACCGACTAATAACAAGTTAGAAACGATTAAACCGCCGCAACCGACTAATGTACCTGAAGCGGAAGCGGTTCAGTCAGAAACCTCGGAATCATCCGAATCCCTACCACCGCAACCGACTGATAACAAGTTAGAAACGATTAAACCGCCGCAACCGACTAATGTACCTGAAGCGGAAGCGGTTCAGTCAGAAACCTCCGAATCATCGGAATCCATACCACCGCAACCGACTAATAACACTATCTCTGAAGAGGCGGCGACAAACCAGAAACCAAGCTTATTACAAAAACTGGGTTTCTTAAAAAAATAGTTCCAACAGAAAAATCCGATTTCTTCAAGAAATCGGATTTCTTTCGGCAACTGAGTAAAAAAAATGTATCTAAAAAAACTGATTTGTATTAACTGGGGAAATCTCCCTAATCAAGAATACGAATTTGGCTCACTCAATCTCCTCACCGGCGGCTCAGGTGCCGGCAAAACCACGCTGGCGGATGCCATACAAACTGCAATGACGGCCGCTAAGCAAGGTTTATACGTCTATAACCCTGGACAAGAAGAAACCACCCAATACAAACGGCGCGGCAAAATGCCTCGTACATTACCTTCTTATATATTGGGCGCCGATGATCAAAACTACGCTCGTCCTCAAGGCACTCATGGCTATGTCGCGCTAGTCTTTTCGCCCTCTGCCGAAGAACCAACGACGGGCTATGAATTCTCGGCACTCATCGGTGTTAGCGCCTCTTTATCTGTAGAAACCATGGCGGGTGGACGCAAACGGAGAACACCGCGAACCGAATCGATTCACCTTCTCGCGGTAGAAAACCAAGCCATCAGCATAGACGACTTGATTTTGGAACGCGATGCGTCTCGGCTTAAGATAGTGCCGCCCGATGACGCACTCAACTGGTTACGTCGCCGCTACAACAGCGAAACCGTTATCATCAACGACTTCAACGATAACAAAAAGAACTATCTTAACAAACTCTACGGCCTATTGCGCGGCAAAAGCGGAGTCAGTACACAAGAATCTGAACAAGCGGCCCGCGCGTTCTCCAAATTTATGGCCTATAAACCCATTGAAGACATCAATAGTTTTGTCAGAACTGAAGTGCTTGAAAAACATGATATCAGACAAGCACTCAACAATATCTCAAGCTTAATGCTTGACTTTAATGGCTTACGAAAGGAAGCAGAACGCCTAGAGAATAATATTGTTTTGCTTGAAAAGGTCAAACTGGAAGGCCAACAAGTGCGCGAAGCCTGGTTTACTCGTCGTGAACAACAATTATTATTGGCACTCAAAAAAGCACAGGCGGAACAGTTACGCCTAGAAAAAGCCCAACAAGTCGTCAATGAATTGAACACGGAAGAAACAGAAATCCAGCGGCGGTTAACGGATATTCAACAAGAAAGCGACAATTTTGAACAAGAACGCCTAAGCATTGAGCGTCAAAGACAACAACACCAAACGGCGCAAGAAAAGGATCGTCTGCTTAGTCAGATTGACGACAACATCCGCCATGTGGCTAAACTTTTCCAAGCGATCACAACAAGCCTTGAAGTGGCCCATAAAAATAGCAACGATGCCCGTCAGATCGGCCAAACAAACACTTATCTCAAAGAGAACGATACCCTAAAAGCGGCCTTCAATGCCGCCATAAAAGCCGGTGATGAGATTCTGGCATTTGACATGGAAACCATCCAGCAAATCAGTACCGAAATTCGGAATACAACCCAAGCCGAACAACCGCCGCCCATTTCTCTGTACCAATCCTTAGCCGGACAACTGAATGGCATAGACAACGCCCACGACGCCTTTCAACAAGCAGTTGCTGGCGATGAAAATGGACTGCGCGACATTGTGTCACGCTACCTTGGGCAACGGCAAAATGAAATCAGTGAACTCAACAACAACCTCATAGAACTCAATCGCCAAATAGAAAGACTGCGTGAACACGGTGAAGTGACTTATCCAAGGGCCGTCAAAGAAGCCTTATCGGCCCTCCGCCAACACTCTCCAGAAGCCCAACCGCAAGTCTTATGTGACTTGGTGGAAGTCCGTGATAACCGCTGGCAATCCGCCATAGAAGGCTACTTAGGATTCAATCGTTATGGCATCTTCGTTGAACCAGAATATGAAGGCAGCTCAATTGAAACAGTTCGCCAACTCGGCAAAAAAGGCGCTCAAGTCATTCAAGGCCAAAAAGCGGTTCGAGACGCGGCACGGATTGGACTTTCTCCAGAATCGATTGTGCATGAATTAAAAGTCAGACATCCAACGGCGAAAGCTTACCTACAAGCCAGCTACGCCAATGTGATCAAAGTACCGAATGTGGAGACTTTACGCACGACTCCACGCGGCCTGACTCAAGAAGGCCATGCATCAGGCAGCTATAAAATGTTTATTTGTGCGTTGGGCGATCATGAATTGGTGTTTGGGGCCGATGCCCGCCAACGAAGACTATCGGCCCTAGAAAAACAATATGCGCTAGAAGAAGCCAAACTGAACGCCCTACAACAAGAAAAACGTGATCTCGAACAAATCAGCCAACGGGTTCGTGAAGTGCAACCGGTGCAAATAGAAGCGGATGCCAACGAATTAGTCCAGTTGGCAAACACAATAGCGCATATTCAAGAACAACTCAAACGCTTGGATTTTTCAGATATCAAGGATTTGGACACCCAACTCAAGCGCATCCAAGCCCAACTGAATAAACTTCAAAAAGAACGCGATACCAAGAATAAGCGGATGGGTAAGCTTGATAACGAGAAAAGTACCCAACAAAAGCTGATTCAAAAAGCCGAAGAGGCCCTCACTCTTCTGAACGCTGACATCGAGCAACATCAAAATGAGGTACTCAAACTCCAACGGTTGGCGGCCGAATATGAGGCCGAGGCCGCAATTGAGCGACTCACTGACGAAGCGAAAAGCCCGTTAATGCAGGAGACAAACATAAAAGAACAGATTGACAAAGCGCAACGGAATATGCTCACCGCCAAAGACAGATTCCAAAACCTGTTGAGCGAATACAACCAGAAAGCGAAACCCGTTGAAAGAATCACATTGGATCTTGAGCGGATGACCTATATTCCGAGCCGAAGCGACGATTTTAATGTGTTTGATGCGGTGATGGCCGGCTATATTCAAGTTAAAACCCAACTGCGTAATCAAAAAGAGATCGGCTTAGCTAACCAAAAACGGCATCTATCAGACGCGAATCAGTCAGTCCAAAAGGCGTTTACCGGCGACTTTTGTAATACCGTGATTTCGGCCCTAGAAAGTGGCCGATCCCGTTTGGAAAGCCTCAACCGTGAACTCCAAGGACATCGTTTTGGCGAAGAACAATATCGCTTCGGTTGGGAATGGGTGCCTGAATACAAACGGTACTACAATTTTTTCCAAGCAGTGATTGAAATGGATTCTCAGGATACCGACGAAGAGTTATTTGGTACCGACACCAACCTTTCTGGAGAAAATCGGGCGGTACGCGATGAAATCACCACCCTGCTATTGCATGAACACGAGGACTTAGAAAAATCCAACCGTCGCTTGGAAGAAATCAGTGATTATAGAAACTATCGCCGCTACGAGATTTACAAAGACACTCAACGTGGCATTCACCCAGACACGAAGGAACCCATTATTGCCTCCGTGCCGTTGAGCGAATATGGCACCGGTTCGGGTGGACAATTAGAAACACCGGCTTATGTGATACGTGCTGCGGCGATATCGTCTGCCTTTCGTCTCAATGAAGGTGAGCATCACCTGCGGATGGCGTTGATTGACGAATCGTTTAAATTGATGGATGAGACTCGTGCTAAGTCCATCTTGAATTATTTGACTAACACGTTGAAATTTCAGATTATTTTTGTGATGCCTACCAAGGCGGCAGGGCCGTTTCAGCCCATGTTAACGAACAAATGGGTGTTTAGCAAAGTGCCTTCCGCCAACGCGCCCGGCGAAATGTCTACCATCGTCCAAGTGCAAGATCAGAGAGTTAACCAAGAAACGGTTGAAAAGCTCTGGGAAGAACGCCGAGAACACGTTAAAGAAGAAGTCCGTGCTCAGTTTGCCAAAACGGTTTGAAATACAAGGATTGAGTATAAGCAAGGATGGATGGAAAACTACAAGGATTGGGTATAAGCAAGGATAGATAAATCCCTGCTTATATTCAATCCTTGTTGTTATTTGGGTTTATTTTAACCCTTAATTTTGTATGGCTATTGGCACTGGTTTGAGGGCCATCAAACCGTTTTTAATAGTCAAACTTTTTTTAGAGAAGGAAAAAATCCTTGCTTATATTCAATCCTTGTTGTTATTTGGGTTTATTTTAACCCTTAATTTTGTATGGCTATTGGCACTGGTTTGAGGGCCATCAAACCGTTTTGATGTTTTCAAATTAAGTTATGGCCCTCTGTCGCGCTTCATTAGTTATACTTTTTGTAGGTGTTTTGTTGCTTAACTTAATGCCAGTGACTTGGCGACTACCCATTTATGAAATAGTGCTTAGGAATTTCTCCAATTTCAGGGTAAGATTTGATGGCATATTCTACATTTTCTTTATTAATGTATTTTTCTAAAACAGAGCAATCATTTTTATCGTAATGAGGGATATAAGCTTTTAACTTATTCTCATAGAATTTACATTGATTTTCTTGCGATAAATTGATTGGCTGAAAGTGAGCCAAAAGCCAATGTTCAATGCAAGGCTCACTCATGTAAATTTCGACGTTGCTTTTGGATTGAAGACTCTTTTTAAGGTTGTTGTCTTGAGGAGAAAAGGTATCTTCATCGAACCAAATAATATAGCCTAAATAGTCATTGCCATATTTTAAGATAAAACGTTTGGCTGCTTCCAAAACGGCTTTGGCACTACCCCCGTTGCAATTTCGAGGTTTATCCACTTTGTGGTGAGGATAGAGTTCCTTGAGACGACGAATGTAATTTTCTTCTGTACAGCCTTCCACGATAAAGAAATATTTTTTTTGACTTTTTCGTGAAGGGGCCGATTTTCTCTTTGCCATTTCTAGACTTACCCCCGTCATATCTCGCTTCGCTCAGAACGAGGTTTGAGCTATTGGTCGTCATACCAATAACTCTTTGAATTAAAATAAAAAATTTCAGTCTTTTCAGTGTTCCTCACTGTTTCTCTGTCCGTGTGTATACTAAATCTTCCGAGGTTTTGCACCAAATCGCCCAACACGGTAAAGCGTTTCTAAATCTTTTTCAGACAAATCCTGAATATCTGTAAACGCCGCGGCTGAAAATAATTCTGTCTGCCCTTGATCATTTTTCTCGGCAAACCAGAGTTGTTCTGGCTTTAGAAATTCCATCAAATAGCTATTGTGAAACGAAAAAATGAGTTGGGCATTGTTTTGGGCTTTATTTTCAAATAAGGATAGCAAATAAGCCACTAAATTCTGGTGTAATTTCAATTCTATTTCATCAAAAATCAACACAGCACCGTCTTCTAAGGCTTGTAATAAGTCTGATAATACCACTAAAAATTGCAAGGTGCCGGCACTTTCTGAATGATACCCAAAATCAGCGAGTAGCTCGTCTATTTTATGCTTAAAAATAGCGATTTTTTCTGATGATAAGCCGATTTCGTGTTGTAGATGAATTTCTTCGATCCCGACATCAGCCAGTTTTAAAAAGGTTTGAACCGTTTCCCTAATCCGTTTATTTTCGAGCTTCTGAGTCAAAACAGACATTTTGTTGGTTAATGGCATCCTGTTGTGCTGGCTAAAATCAGTCAAATTGGTTTGAACCGCATAATCTTTGCAAGCATTCGCCACCTGTTGGGAAGCAAATTGAGATGCCAAGGAAATAATAGAGCTATTTGCTCTCAAATCTTTAGTATCAATCGGGCTGATCTGATCACCAAATTGAACCTGATTACCCTCACGGAGATAAACCTGCTTATCGATCCCGTCAACGGAATAATTTAATTGTTCTGTTAAAACGTGTTCTTGAGTTAAACTCAGCTGATATTCATAATCAATGATTTTTTCCTCACCCTCCACCCAGGATTTTTTAGCAAAGATGAGATGAAAAACAGTGGGTGATTGAGACAGTGTATAAAACGGTTCACAAGGAATGGTGTCGTTTTTATCCAGCCTCAGAAAAGAATGCTGCATAAACCACAACACAAAAGCCAGCGATTGAAGCACAGTGGTTTTACCAGATGCATTCGCACCGGCAAAACCAATCACTGGATGGGAAGCAGTGTTAGTGTTTTTTAAATGTGCATCAAATTCAAGAATATTTTCGTTTTTTATCGAACGATAATTTTTGACGGTGAAATACTTTATCAAAATTTTTTCCTTCCTGTTAGTGATGAGGCGAGGTTTAAATCTTCAAGCAGTTCTGGTTGGCAATGTTTATTTATAATAGTTTAGTACAACGAATTAGTTTAGTACAACGAATTACGAAGATAAACGAATTTTAAAAATGGCTAAAATCCGTTTAATCCCTTAATCCTTAGTAGTCGATATCCGCCTAATCACTAATAACGTCTCTTTATCGTCAAGCAGTTCTGGTTGGCAATGTTTATAATAGCTTGCTTAGTACAACGAATTACGAGGATAAACGAATTTTAAAATCAACGGATACACCTAATATCAACACCGATATTCGCTCGTAACAAAATTTTATCTGCCGTAAGTACAGAAGCCTTCCGTATTCGTGCCGTTGCAAGGCAAGCCCTATCTCCGAGAGAGAGTCCAAGTGTCCGGGTTGAAGCCCGCAAATTTGCGGTTTCATAAGCCATTTCTTCATCAAAAGGTACGACTGTCAAATTCAATGCTGGCAGAATACTTTGAATTTCTTCTTTTGACATACCACCCTCAATCAGTTTGGTAACAACTTCAGCAAGATTGATGGTACTGATTGCTACATGTCCTTTGGCTGCTTCTTCTATATGCTTTGCGCCTGGTTCTTGTTGGATAAAGGCTAGAAGTGCTGAGGCATCTAAAATAACTTCATTCACTGGCTGCCTCCCGTCGTCTTTCTGCAATTAATTCATCAGCTAAACTACGCTCGGCGGGTATATATTTCCGAACGAGCGTCTGAACGATTTTCACGGGATCATGCGGTGAGAGGAGGACAAGTTTGTTGCCTTTCAACTGTACCGTGATTTTATCACCAGCCAAAAGTCCCAATATTTTGCGGTATTCATTAGGGAGTGTCAGACTGCCATTTGCGTCAATTGTTACGGTTTGTTCCATGATGTTCTCCTTCTGATCATTAACAACGTCTTTTCATCTTCAATCGGTTCTGGTTGGCAATGTTTATAATAGAATAGTTTAGTACAACGAATTACGAGGATAAACGAATTTTAAAAAGGGCTTAAATCCGTTTAAGCCCCTAATCCTAAGTACTCGATATCCGCCTAATCACCAATAACGTTTCATCATCGTCAAGCAGTTCTGGTTGGCAATGTTTATAATAGCTTGCTTAGTACAACGAATTACGAGGATAAACGAATTTTTAAAATGGCTTAAATCCGTTTAATCCCTTAATCCGCTGTACTCGATATCCGCCTAATCACTAATAACGTCTCTTCATCGTCAAGCGGTTCTGGTTGGCAATGTTTATAATAGTTTAGTACAACGAATTACGAGGATAAACGAATTTTAAAATCAACGGATACACCTAATCTCAACACCGACATTCGCTCGCAACCAAATTTTATCTGCCGTAAGTACAGAAGCCTTCCGTATTCGTGGTTTCAGGCTGAAAAGCTAAAACAATGCGTTCTTCTGGAATGCCTTGGCTTACCAAGTCATCATAGATGCCATGTTCAATGCCATCATATTCAATATAAACTTTTCCATCATGTAACGTGATATAAAGAATATCGCCACTGATTCGCCGTTTTCTGTCCCAACCCACTTGCATTAGGAGGTAGCGATCTTGGGTTTCATCAAAAACCGTATCCAGCCGAATGTTACCATGCGAGGGACGAAACTGGGCATATTTACGAATGACTTGCTTTACAATTTTTCTCGTGGTGGTATCCATTGTTGTATCTCCACTGTTTCCAAATCGACTGCTAAAGAGATTTCACGCACGAGTACTGAGGGCCGTTAATTGTGGGCCATATCGTATAATAGCTGAAGCTATTTCAACTCATGGCCCTATTGAAACCACTTCTTCAGAGTTTGTAGTAGGCGATTTATCGCCTAAATATGTTTGTAGTAGGCGAGTCCTCGCCCACCGTGTCATACAACTTATTGAGACGGTAAGCATTTTCTTGATACGTTTTGGTGGTTGGCGAATGAGCGAGTTTGTCTAGGAATGCCTTGGCTTACCAAGTTATTTAAACACTACTGATGATAACTCTCCGTAACTGCCTGAGCAATTATCGTGTCATCCACACCATGACGTTTTAAATTGTTAATAAGCGATTGCATTGTTGGCACTTTCAAGCGTTCTAAGTCAACGCGCAATCCAATGTCAACATAGTGTTGAATTAACGGTTGATAATTAGAAAATCCGAATACCGGCGCAACACGTTTTAAGTCATTTAAAATGGTATCTGGCATATTCAGTGTAACAGTAGTCGTGGTGGTACTTTCAATTTTGCCCACTGCACCCAAGTTTAATGCTTCCGTCAAAAACGCTTTTGCACTATCGCTTGAAGCGATTTCAATTTCAAGCGTTTCTTTTTCCAACAATTTGCCAACCGCTTCTATTGCTGCCGAAAGAGAATAATTGGCTTCAGCGCGAAGCAGTTTGTTCAATCCGGCTTTATTAAATCCGGGTTCCCAATCATAGAGAATGACTTTTTGCATTTTTCACACCTTAATAGACGTTGATTCTAATGGGTATCGGTTGTTTGCCCGCATTAGCACCCGTTGTTCTACGGAACCCATAAATAATCACTTCATCTACATGATTCATTTTTCAAAATTCACGCGCAATCTGGCGAAGTTCAGTTAAGCTACTATAACCAGAACCCATACCATCCAGATGAACATTCCTGAGTATTAAGCGATTATCTTCTTTAAAAAGGTTAGCATAAATTGTAATATCACCTTTTTTACCTTTAGCAAGTAACTCAATTGCATCTTCATCTTCTTCAACTATTTTAAGTTCAATCGGGTCATTTTTTTTAGAAATCATCTTCATTTTTTTTTCTAATTACCAATAATAAGGTTTCATCATCGTTAATCGGTTCTGGTTGGCAATATTCATAATAGTTTAGTACAACGAATTACGAGGATAAACGAATTTTAAAAATGGCTTAAATCGGTTTAATCCCTTAATCCGCTGTACTCGATATCCGCCTAATTACTAATAACGTCTCTTCATCGTCAAGCAGTTCTGGTTGGCAATGTTTATAATAGCTTGCTTAGTACAACGAATTACGAGGATAAACGAATTTAAAAAATGGCTTAAATCCGTTTATGCCCAAAAGTTATGGGCAAAGATTAGTAATTGTAGTAGGGTGGGCAACGCCGGGTTGCCTACCCAAAAATCGCTGTGGTGGTGGATTTTTTAACTTTTAACCTAGAGCGTCATTTGGTAACTAAATATTGTCTGCAATTCCTTTCATTTTCAGCCAATCTCTTTCACTGAAGGTATTACTTGATACTACGGTTGGAAGATGGAAATCACCCATTTTTCTTTCTACAAATTTCCACCGTTTTTTTTGTTCATAAAGTTCTGTTCCTTTAAGTAGCATTAATGGATAGGCAGTTATATTTTCACAACCATTCGATTGTAAAAAATCTATGTTGTATTGAAAGGTATCTACAGTTTGAATAGGCAACCCGTAAATCAAACTCACTTCATAACTTATTTGTCTCGCTTTCAATTCATGCAACACATTTTTAATGACTGTTTTATCACTATGGCGATTGATTGCGTTGCACTCACTTTCTACAGTGGTTTGTATGCCAAATTCTAAATAGGCGTTAATTTCGGTTGCCAAATCTAAGAACTGTTTTCCCTTTTCCCCTTTTATCATTTCAAATTTGGTTTGTAATGAAATGATTGAATTTAAATCAATACGTTTTATCTCTTGCATGATTTTTAAGTAGTCATTTCCTACATTAAAAACCGGATCAAGCACGTTTATTTTTTCAACGTGCTTATTTTTTAAGTATGCTAATTCTGAAAAAATTTTTTCTTGTTCATGTTTATATACTTTGTTTTTTTGTAAATCTCGGTGCGAACAAAACGAACACCTATAAGGGCAACCACGCTTAGTTTCTAATCTAACCATTTTTTGTCTTGGTTTGACTAAAATTTCATGAGTCGTATAAACTGATGGAATTTCTTTCACATCAATTTCATAATTCAATTGTAATGGTTGTTTTGGTTTATTTATAAAGATTGCTTGCAACAAAGATTTTTCAGCGTAACCTATTATAAAAATATCAGCATCTGGATAGTCAAATTTTAAATTTTCTCTTGAACTATATGAAATTTGATAACCACCTAAAACAATCTTTCCGAAAAAGCCAAAAAATTTAATTCTATCAATAAGTGGTTTTATCAAATATTCATTCCAAACATAGCCAGAAATTGCAATGGTATCAAATTGTTCAAATCTGAACGCTGATAAATAATCATCAAAATAGTTTGGGAATATTTTATTTTTAAGATGAAACATGTTGAAAGGCAAATGGTAAACAGTAAATTCTTCTCCATATCTGTGATCACTTTTTAAATACGCCAAAAGTGAAGCAATTGATAGAGATTGTGTCACTTCACCGTTGCGTATCAAGTCAAATGATATAATCAAGACATTTTTCATTGTAGGATTTTTCTGATTTGATTTTTTGTGATTTCAAAATCTTGGTTGTTATCAACAGTGACATAATTTACATCAAAAAATTGTCTAAAATTTTCGTCTATCGTTTTATAATGTTGATCAGACAAAAATAATTCATCATTTGGTTTATTTTTTCTATTTTTCAACCTTTTTAGAGCCGTTTCATAATCAACGGTTATGTATAAAATAATATCAGGTTTTCGCAATGCTTTATAAATTTTCCTGAGTTCACAAGTAATGTTTGGTTGTTTGCTTTCATGATAAGCGATTGTTGAGTAAAAATATCTGTCTAAAACAAATTTATGACCTTTGTCAATTTGTTCATTAAAAAGCATAGAAATCCGTATGCAATCACCTGTGTAAAATGCTATTCTGTCTTTCAATCTTATATCAAATTTATCAAAACATGTTCTTACTTCTGCAAATAATCCGGAGGGGCTTTTATGATATTCATAACCAAATTCTTGATAAATCCATTTTGCAATGGTTGATTTTCCTGAACAGTCAAATCCTTCTACATCTATAAAGTTATATTTCATTGCTACCTCAATTGTAAACCCTAAGAAAGGTTTTGCACTTGATCAGTTAACGATCGTTTTGAACGATGCTATGTTGTTTGAATACTACGCTGCATCCAGTCTGCTAACTTTAAACCAATTTGCCGCAGCGTGACGCTTTTACCTGAGCCGGGATCACCTAATAACACTAAAGGCTCTGGAGATTTTAGTAAAGTGCGAACAATATTGCGCGTAAGTTTATTGTCTTGTCGGGAGCGTGCGGCATGGGCAGTCAAGATTTCCCCACGCGCCATTTCTTTTAATACCCAATATAAAGGCGCGACTAATTTGCCTGATTGGGGAATATTTTCTTGATCGGTATAACCCAAAGGTAAATTGAGGCGCGTTAATAATTCAATAAAATCAGTAAAATAGGCCCATTGCCACCCCGATACTTCCTGTTCAGCAGCCAAGCGCACCCAGCGCCGCCGCAAATAGGATAACCAATGCCCATTGGCAATAATGAAAATGACGGGGGCTGTGATAGCGAGCGTCAATATTAAAGTGATGATGGCTGTGGTGTTCATAGCGGAAATTATTATACTGCAAACGGCTAGAATTTTTACTCGTGCAAAGTATATGTCGTGTTAAATCACTCTCGATGTTGGTGATAATACTCGATGATCAAGTTTGGAACGAACGCCAGTAGCGGGGGCTCATGGCTCAAAGCGATAGTGCGTATCAGGGCACTGCCCACGCGCCGCAGGAAGTTAGTCTGCTTTAGCAGACTTAAGCTTTAAGCCTGGGGATTTATCCCCAGGCGATATCTTCAATGCCATATCGTACCGCTTTTGGGTGAGGGCAACCATAAAGGATTGCCCCTACACGACATGACGGTTTGTAGGGGCAATCCCACGCGCAAACCCCTTTTGGGTGAGGGCAACCATAAAGGATTGCCCCTACATTACATAACGGTTTGTAGGGCAACCACAAGGGATTGCCCCTACACTTAATGGCATTGAGGCGATATCTTGCACTAACCATCAAAAACTTGATCATCAAGTAATATAGAACCGACATTCCGCACACATCAGTAAGTATATGATATTAAATAAATAAATAAATATCACACTTATGGGCACTATAGAATAATATTTATACTCATTTAAAATCAACCTGTTACAATTAAAGTGTGCTGAATGTCAGATAGAATTCTATAATTATTTTTAACTGAACTTGAAAATCATGTCAACTAATAAAAAATAAAAATATTACCACCTATCAGTTTTGAAATCTTCAACACAGAGACACGGAGTTACACGGAGTTTCACAGAGAATCCTTTTGGCTTTATGACTCTATTAAAGGCAACAAAGCGGCAATAGAAGCGCTTCGCCGTGCTTCCGAGGAGTGGGAAAAACGCTCAGCGGCTCGTGCCTCGCAAAGTTCCAAAAACAACAATTAGTAACGCGTGTATCGCCGAGCTAGAATTTGTTATGTGACGCGGAGCGGGGTGTTAAATTGGGTTTGCTCTGTTTCACCCTTATGCTCTTTGTCATTTTCGGAGAAATCTTAAAACGTCACAAGATTTCTCCGATCAAAGAAATGACAATTTTTAGGATAAAAAAGTGTTTGACGACAGATTTAACACCCCGCTCTCAAACTCTATAAACTCTATAACGTAACAACTCTAATTTACTCAATCTCAGGATCATAAAAAGGAATGGAAAGTTGTTCACAAACTTTTTGCATTGATTGATCTGATGTTACCAAAATAGGCGAAGGTTCCACCGATAAATTTTTAAAAATGGCTAAATGCAACGCATCATAAGTGCCAATTTGGAAGGTACGCGCATGGTGAAATAAAATCGTCTGCGCCACCGAAAAGACTTCATCAGAAACGGGTATGATTTGAAAAGGACGATTCGTCGCGTTGAAGCGAGCATCCTTTATTAAGTGATTGAAAATGGTGTTGATATGCCTATTCTTGAAAATATTCTTACGCCGATACTGCATCACAACATTGAAATATTCTAACAATGTCAGTGATGATACCAGAACCGGTTTCTGGGCATTGGCAACCAAACGCCGAATTTTCAAATCCCCCTTTTCATCCTGGTAGTATTTAAACAGCGCGTTTGCGTCAAAATAGTCTTGAAAATTTACCATCTTAACTCCTCTTTGGGAATAAGAGATAAAATCCGCGAAACTTCGTGAAGAGAGACACCTTCAGCCACTTCCTTGATTCTTTGAAAGAAGTTGGGCATGTCAAGACGAGATTTTTCAAACCAGTCGTTCACACCGAGTTTCATTGCGGCGATGGTATCGTACTTATTGTATTCTTCGGGCTCGCTCCAAATAATCATATCCGCCGCTATTCCTGTCTTATAGGCTTGACGAATCATATCAACGCCATTCATGTCTGGCATCTTGAAATCAACGAGGGCTATGTCAAACTCGCTGTCACGGCGTAGCTTTTCAAGCCCTTCCGTGCCATCGTGCGCCACTTCGACAATAAATCCTTGTTTAGCAAGATGATTTTCGTATTCAGTGAGAATATCTTTATCATCATCCACAATTAAGAGTTTGTACTTGCGTTCCATTAGTTTTTCTCCTATCTTCAAGCCCCAACGGGGCGACATTAATATAGCCAGGGGCAACGCCCCTGGAAATCCAAGTTATGGCCGCGTTGAGTATAACTTATTGTTTTTAAATTGTTTAAACCGCCAGTAAACTCCAGAAGAGTTTGCGAAAATCGGCCCTGTCATCTTTCTCCTTGTTCCTTGTTCCTTGCTCCTTTCTCCTTGCTCCTTTCCTATTCATCCGGCTTTTGTGACTCTCAATAACTCATCAAGTGTCGTCTCTCCTTCTAAGACTAGTCTTATGCCATCTTGTTGAATATCTTCATGTTGTTCATGGGCGTAGCTTTCTAAAACCTGTTGTCCAGTACCGTCATGTATCATGGTGCAAAGCGTGTTATCGATGTTGACAAGTTCATAAATACCCGTGCGTCCGCGATAGCCAATCGAATTGCATTGTTGACAGCCTTGATGAGTATAGACGTTATTATTCAAATTGGATAAGTTTTTGCCTTGAAAAAGGTTAGAGCCAAGGTTTTGTATTTCTATTGGGCTAGGCGTATAGGCTTGTTTACAGTGAGGGCACAATAAGCGCACTAAGCGTTGCGCCATCACACCTATCAGGCAGGATGACAGCAAAAACGGTTCAACCCCCATATCTCGCAGACGAGTGACTGCGCCAATGGCCGTATTTGTGTGCAAAGTCGATAAGACTAAGTGCCCGGTGAGGCTGGCTTGTACCGCAATTTTGGCCGTTTCTACATCGCGGATTTCGCCAACCATCACTACATCCGGATCTTGTCGCAAAATGGCCCGTAATCCTCGCGCAAATGTCATATCCACTTTGGTATTGACTTGAGTTTGGCCGATACCGTCTAAGTAGTATTCTATTGGATCTTCCACCGTCATAATATTACGGCTACGGTCATTTAACTCATTGAGCATGGCGTACAAACTGGTGGTTTTACCTGAACCGGTAGGCCCGGTGACGAGAAGCACCCCATGCGGTTTTTGCAGAAGGCCTTGCAAACGGCCCAATGTGTCGGCCGACATGCCGATTTGTTTTAAGTCTAAGCGCCCCGCCTGTTTATCCAGTAAACGCAAAACGACTCTTTCGCCATGCCCAGAGGGAATGGTGGAAACGCGCACATCAACAGCACGTCCAGCAATACGCAAAGAAATACGGCCATCTTGTGGCAAACGCTTTTCGGCAATATCGAGTTTTGCCATCACTTTAATGCGCGAAGCCAGTAGCGGTGCTAACACGCGCCGAGGTTGCAAGACTTCGCGTAACACGCCATCAACGCGAAAGCGCACCACGAGCCGAGTTTCAAACGGTTCAAGATGAATATCAGAGGCATTTTCCTTAATTGCTTCGGAAAGCAGCGCATTGATAAGACGAATAATAGGCGCGTCATCGTCGCTCTCTAACAAATCTTCCGGCTCTGAGATTTGCAGCGCGACTTGAAATAAATCCAATTCATCTCCCAAGCCTTCCATCATTTGCATAGATTGATTCGCTTGTTGTTGCTCATAATGGGTAGTGAGCAACGTATCAAATTGTTCCACCGAAATAGCTTTTAAATTCAAAGGCCGTCCCAGAAAACGCCGAACTTCGCTTAAGGTATGGCGCGATATCTCCGGGCGGTGGCAAACAGTGGCCCCGTGAACGTCGAGATGAGAAAGTATCACCCCATGACGTTTAGCGAAAGCAAAGGGAAGCGAAACTGGTGGTGCGGTATAAGTATTCATTTCTGTGTGTTTAAACTGGAATCCCTCAAATGGAGTCATCAACTCAATGCCATTAAGTTAAGGGCAACCACAAGGGATTGCCCCTACGAAACCTCGCGTCTTTAGGGACTTTCGAGGTTTTCCAACCGGTTCGCCCAGGCTTAGAGTCCATCAACTGGAGTCCAAACCTTTAGGTTTTTAAAAATCGCAAAAGCTGAAGATTTGGACTAAAAAATTGGTTTTTACTGAAAAACAGCCAAAGCTAAAGCTTTGGACTCCATCAAAATTCTTTTGAGTAATTATTCAGGTTGGTGGATTTTGAGGCGGTTTGTTTCTTGGCTTGTTGTTTGAATGCATAAAGTTTCTTTTGTATGGGTTTATTGATAGCATCCCACAGTTTTTGTAAAAACGTCGGGTAAAGTTTACGTTTTAGGCTTTTGGTTAAGTAATGTTCAGGCTCTAGTTCTTGGAGTATCGTGTAACAGACTTTGGCGGCGCTACGGTTGCCTATCGCGTCGTAGTATAAAGTCATCACGCTGGTAAATGCCATCAATTCCGTGATGTGGAATACCTTTCGGTGCGGATAGAGCGATCCTAAGTCGAATTTGTTGTCGAAGATAGCCGGGATTTTCTCTGGCGCTTGGTTTCTTAGACACTGGATGGCATAGTTAGTCTTGGCAAAGTGATAATCAGGGTGCTTCTGATAAGCTTCTTCGATGGCCGCTTCCGCTTTTTCTCCTTGCCCCGTTGCGTTATAAGCGGCGATGAGATAGTTGTAAAAGATAGGCACCTTCGGGTATTTTTCAATCAGATCGAGTAAAGACACAATCGCCTGTTCAGGATGCGTTTTATGTAGATACTGTAAGTCTGTCACCTGCTCTCGAACCTGGCGTGGCAGCTTTTTGAGACTTTCATGTGGCATGAACTCGTAAGTGATTTCATACTCGAAACGGATGGCACCTCCTTCTCGTTCTATTAAGGTAGTGAAGCGTTTGTTTGTAGGAGACATTTTGCTTCCTTATAGGTGATCTCGTAAAAGTTTGGCAGGAGTCCAAACTTTAGTTTGGTAGTCGTCCAAAAGCGCCAAAGCTTCAGCTTTGGACTCCAAAACAAGCGAGTTTCAGTTTTTTAGGATTAAGCGCACTTTTACTTTATCGGGAGTGTGTTGAGGTTCAATCGTGATAGTGCTAACTTGTACTTGATGTTGGTTGTGTAGTTGTCCTAGCCAACGCATTAATTCTGTAAAGCTCACTTCTTTGAAATTGACTCGGACTTGTCGTTCTCCTTTTGGTTCAATGCGTTTGTTGGCTTTGCTAAGCGCACCGGTGCGGGTGCTTTTGTCAATCAGGCTTAGTAATGATTGCTTGCGAGTTTTGACGGACGAAGTTTTGGATTGACTGCGTAGTTGCTGTACTTCAGCGGCGGTTTCGTTCATCCAATCTAGGGTGGCTTTTTGGGAGGTGATGATGTTTTCCAATTGGGTGCGTTCGGTGGTAAAAGGTTCCCATAGCATGAAATATATAATAATTCCTCCTAAAGCGACTATCCCTATTATTAGGGCGCGACGCTCACGGGGAGCTAATTGATTAAACCATTGTTTCATCCAGTTACCTTAGTTTTACGGTGATTTGTTTTCCACTACGACTCTTTGTAGCATTACCGTCTATTTTTGTTGCGCGAATCTAGGGCCATACTTTCATTTTAAAACATTCAAATGAGTTTATGGCCCTCACTTTAGTACAACGAATTAAGAAATAAACGAATTGAAACTTGCTAAACTTAAGTTTGAACGACTGCCAAACGTTAGTTTGGACTCCTGCCAAACGTTAGTTTGGACGACTGTTATAGTGATAAATACTGAATCACCGGTACGCCGAAAATGTAAGGATGTAGATATAAAAAGATGCCCCAAGAAATCACACCAACAACAATCAGTATTAAGTCTTTTGTGAGAGGATAAACTTGCGCTGATTTTGTCGCTCCGCGACGATTAGCGGAGTACATATCAAATAACGAAAACAATCCAAAACAACCGAATAAGATGAGTGAGGATAAATCGCCATTGGTTAATAGGTGGCCTAATGACCAAAAGACGATTCCCCACAACATCGGATGGCGAGTGAAGCGTTTTATATTGGAAGGCATGTACATCGCATTGGAAATAATAAATCCAAGCAGTATGATATAAGGCGCAATTTGGAAAGCAAGCAAGCTGCTGGGTTGCCAAACCGGGATAGATTCAGCCTGTGATTTTCCGAAGATAATCAGTGCCAAGCCAAGCACTGCAATTATGACGTACCCTGACTTATAACGATTAGTTCCAAAACGATTTATCAGCGTTTGGCGAACAGTCGGAAATGATGGCAGCAAATGCACACCGAAAAAAATGGCTATGCCGAGTATTAAAATAAACACAATGCCTCCGAAAAGTTGTCGTATTTGTTTGTAGTAGGCGATTTATCGCCTAAAATTTATAATGCGAACTAAGGGTTAAAATGAATATTCTAAAATAAATAACTTATAAAAACATGTTCATTGACAGTCATTTTATAACTCTTTGTTCATTCTACATTTTTAATTTTTCATTCTTAATTCGTATTTATAGGGTTATTTGGACTTTTCGAGTTTGAGGGCCATAAAATACTTAACAAGGCAAAAGTTTCCGCAGCGGAAACTTTTGCCGACGTGAATGTTTTCAAATGAAGTTATGGCCTTCTGTCGCGCTTCATTATTTTATCAATCTCTTCTGAGTACAACGGATACACGTTCCGAAACGGATAAGCCTCTCTTTTCATTATTCGCACCGAGAGTTTAGTTTTAACGAGTGCAGGAAAGCGGAAATCCCCATACTACCCAGATTGAGAAATCCGATTTAAAAAAAAACGGATTTCTTGAGCCTATTGAGAAATCATATTTTTCAAAAAAATCGGATTTCTTTCGGATTTCTTGACATCTTCATTCTTAATTCGCATAATTAAGCCCAGCGCATTCCGCCGCGCCGCACGGTGTCCATGCCTTCGCTGTCGAATGCATCTTTGCCACCATCACTGCGTAGCCCATAAATTTCGATGTTGTGATCGGCTATTGCTTGGAGGTGTTCTAGTTCTTCCTTGGCGCGTAAGTCGTCCGTAAATAAGTGGCGGAAGCGTTGCTGCATTTTCAGGTATTCCGTCATTGGGCGTATGTTACGCAAGGGCATGACGTTAGCTAATCCGCCTCTTTCTAATTCAATGATGGGATAGAGTCCGGTTTGTACGGCGAGTCTCGCCACCGTGATACTATGGTCACCTTCATGTCCCCATCCTAATGGACAAGGGCAGTGAATTTGTAGGAAAGTCGGGCCCTCAATCGCCATGGCACGGCGTACTTTTTTACGAATATCAGAGGGATAGGCTATTGAGGCGGTGGCCGCATAAGGAATGTGATGAGCGGCGACAATGGAAACGATGTCTTTTTTCAGATGGCGTTTGCCCATGCGCTCTTTGCCGGGCGGCGACGTGGTTGTCATCGCCGCGTGGGGAGTGGAACTAGAGCGTTGAATGCCCGTATTCATGTAAGCTTCGTTGTCGAAACAGACGTATAAGACATTGTGGCCTCTCTCTAGCATGCCTGATAGGGCTTGAAAGCCAATATCAAAAGTGCCGCCGTCGCCGCCAAAGGCCAGCACTTTGGTTGATTTACCTTGTGCTTTAAGTGCGGCTTCCATGCCAGCGGCCACCGCGCCAGCGTTTTCAAATAGGGAATGTACCCAAGGTATTCGCCAAGCCGATTCGGGCCAAGGTGTGGTAAAGATTTCTAAGCAGCCCGTCGCGTTAGCCACCATCACATCAGGCCCAGCGGATTCTGTGACTAAACGGGCCGCTAAGGCTTCTCCGCAGCCTAAACAGGCGCGATGGCCTGATTCTAAGCCACGAAACCGGGGCTGTTTTTTGCGGAGTTTGGAGATGGGAATCGCTGTTTCTGTTGTCATGTTCTGTTTCCTAAGGTTGACTTAATACTAAGAGCGTGTGTCGTTTGTTTGTAGTAGGCGATTTATCGCCTCACTAAGCCTCAGAATAAATTCTGAGGCTAACAGCTAAAGTAGGCTAAAGCCTACTAACCCTTTAAGCCATAGCCTACTAACCCTTTAAGCCATAGTACCCTTTAGGGTACTTTAGCTATTAGACAACTGGTGAAAGCTGTTGGCTTGCTGTTTTGAAATGATTTAGTTATCTGTCTTCTTCTGGTAGTTTTTCTAATTCGACGTCAATGATTTTAAAGCGTTTGTCGCTTGGTTCGTTCAGGGTGGAAAGCAATGTTGGGAGAATTTCTAGTGGGATGTCTCGGCCGCCTAAGCCGGCGGCAAAGTTATGTACGCGCGGTGGCTTGGGTAATTCAGATAAGGCCGCTAGTACTTCTAAACCAATAATACCACCGCTGCCGGGCGACAGTGCCCGCTCTAAAACAATCACGTCGTCTAATTCTTTACAGGCCGCTTTCAAGGTTTCCGCCGGGAAAGGCCGGAAAGAGCGCAATTTAATCAATTTGACGGGTTGTCCCGGTGGAAATTCTTCTAACGCTTCGCGCAACGTACCTAACACGGAGCCAATCGTTAAAATGGCCGTTTTGGCTTGTTCGGGGCCTTCTACTGATAAAAGGCCACCACATTTGCGCCCACTGATGGCGAACCAGTCTTGATCGGCCGAGACAATTTCGGCTTGTGCATTGAGTAGGGCTTGGTGATGCGAATGTCGCGCCTCAGTATAATAATCCGGAGTCACTAAAGTGCCAAGGCTGAGGGGATCACGAGGGTTTAAAGTGCGAGAAAATTCATAAGGCGGCAAAAAAGTATCCGCTTGCTTTTGCGTTGGAATATCAATACCTTCCAAGGTATGAGTCAACGTAAAACCATCCATGCACACCATCACCGGCAATTCGGTGCGCTCGGCAATGCGATAAGCTTGAATGGTCGTATCGACGGCCTCTTGGTTGTCGGCGCAATACAGTTGAATCCAGCCGGCATCACGCACTGCCATTGAATCTTGTTGATCATTCCAAATCGACAAAGGACTGGAGACGGCCCGGTTGGCACAAGTCATCACGATAGGAACGCGCATCCCAGCGATATTAAATAACACTTCCGCCATGAGCAGAATTCCTTGTGAAGCCGTCGCGGTATAAGTGCGAGAACCCGCCAGTGCGGCCCCTAATACCACCGACGCGGCCGAAAATTCGCTTTCGACACTGATAAATTCGCACTGCAATTTGCCATCGGCCACCAATTTAGAGATATTTTCCACAATATGCGTTTGCGGCGTAATAGGATAAGCGGCGATCACTTGGGGACGGCATAATGCCACCGCTTGGGCGATAGCTTGTGAACCTTCAAGCGCTTGCAGCATTTTAGGCCTCCTTCCACAAGCCCGCCGGTACAAGTCCAGCTGCTTGTTGAATTAATTGTAAATTTTTTTCCAACACCTCACCCTTAAAACGCTTATTAAGGACTAATGCCAGAGAGTCTTGTGATAACATATTTGTTAAGGTAAAAAAGGCGGCCAGCAAAGCGGTATTAGGCACCGGGCGGCCCAAAATCTTTTTTGCCAGCGCCGTTGCTTGTAGCGCAACCGCCTCTTTACCCAATTGCTCACTCAATTCGGCGCTGCTTTGTCTAGAATTGACCAAAATTTTGCCGCCGGGCAATAAACCATCTGTGACACCGGGCACCTGTAGCAACGCTTGATCTTGAATAATCAAAAAAGCCGGATGACGCACTTGATTGCGCCGCTGAATGGGGCTATCGGCAATACGGACGAAAGCCATAACGGGTGCGCCCCGCCGCTCGGCCCCGAAATTAGGAAACGCTTGCCCATAACGGTTCTCTTCAAAAGCCGCCATAGCCAACAAATAGGCGGCCACCACATTTCCTTGCCCACCGCGCCCATGTATGCGTATTTCTATCATAACGCTCCTTTCATTTGATAATAGGTAATTGGTAATTGGTAAATTGTAATTGTAAATTGGCCCATAACATAGACTATACTACACAAGTTGCGTTTTTGGATAGCCGTGACACACCCCTTGCATCCCCTCACTGCCATTAAGTTAAGCATATGGCAAAATGGTTTTTTTAGGAGTGCAAGTTATCAGTTATCAGTGAACAGTTATCAGTGATCACTGATTTGGAGTCCAAACTTTAGTTTGGAATATCTCCCCAAGCCTGGGGCGTTGCCCCAGGCTTTAATAATACTTACCGAAGGGGCTAATAGAAGTTAACAAGGAAAGCCCCAACGGGGCGAGATTAATATAGCCAGTGTAACTACCTGGCTTTGAGCCCCAACGGGGCGAGATTAATATAGCCAGTGTAACTACCTGGCTTTGAGCCCCAACGGGGCGAGATTAATATAGCCAGTGTAACTACCTGGAGTGTCAAGAGCGACTATGATCTCGCTTCGCTCTGAAACGACGTTCTGTGCGAGATAAGTTTGTAACGATGTTAAGTACATACGACTGATTAGCAAAGACTCTTTATAGAAAAGGCGCAAAAAAATGACAAAATATTTAGTGGTATTATTGGCACTGTTAATGATATCCTTGAGCGTTTTGTTCCGAGACGAATTGTTTGGGCTAATTGACAAGATCATGATGAATCCTTCTCGTTTTGAAGAACAAATACGCTGGTTTGAGACAAACGATATACGAAATCCGCCCGAAAAAGGTGCTATTCTTTTCGTTGGAAGTTCCAGTCTAAAAATGTGGAAAACGCTTGAACCGGATATGGCACCGTTAAAAGTTATCAATCGCGGATTTGGCGGCTCGCAAGCGACGCATGTCATTCAATACGTTGAACGCATAGTCATTCCTTATCAACCGACAAAAATCGTTTTTTATGAAGGCGATAATGATATTGCAGCTGGCAAATCACCTAGACGATTTTTAAAAGACTGTCAAACTTTTGTCGAAAAAGTCCATACCGCGCTCCCTGACACGACAATATACTTTTTGTCGATTAAGCCGAGCTTGGCACGGGAGCACCTCTGGAAAACGATGCAAAAAGCCAATGCGCTGCTTGAAGAATACACCAAAGCACACGATTTTATTGAATTCATTGACATCAGCAACGCGATGTACGATGAAATGGGAAAACTTCTCGTAAATGTTTTTCAGCCAGACGGAGTGCATCTCAACGCCGCGGGCTATCAAATCTGGACCGAAATCATTAAAAAACGGATTCTTCAATAGTTGTTCAGAAAAAGCCCGGAGCTAAACCTTGGAGGTTTGCTAAATAAACCTCCGAGGTAGTCCCAACTTATCTGAAAAACTAAATAGCCCTCAACCTCTCAAGTAAATTATTCACTCCTCCCCTTCAATAATAAATAATAATTAATGACTGATGTTACGCACTGAACTTCCAAGCATTGGGATAAATCCCAAAGCTAAGAGCGTTAGGAGGCTAAAGCCTACTAATATAGCACTTCCCGTTTGAATAAACTACACTTATAAATTCCCCGCGAATAGACTGGATTCCCGCAGAAGAAAACATTACGCAATGCGAGAATTTTGTACTTAATTGAATCGGAAAAAGCTAGAGTTGGTTTTAGGAGGCTAGAGGTTCCTGGACGCTTTTAGCCTTTTTCTTTATCCCAAGGCTTGTGGAAGCAGAGTGCGTAACATGAGTTAATGATTAATTATTAACGTGAGTTCGACTTTCAATAAGTTATCTAAATTTTAGATGAATCAATTGTTTGACAATAATTAATTGAGAAAACAAACTTTTTTGACGATTAAACCCTTAATATTAATACGTCAATAACTAGCAAATTGTGGGCCATAGAATGAAATGAGCCAGTCAATGTTTTTTTAACGGATTGATCCAAAAGTCATTCTAAATAACTATTTTATATAATTAATAATTATATAACTCACTGATATTTAAAGTCGAACTCACGTTATTATTAGCAAGGAAAGAAGGTAAAAAAATATCCAGCGGAGCAACACTCTCTATGATTCATGAACTTGACACCCACTTAAAAAAAGAACAAGCCCCAAGCTTGGAAGATTTACGCTTAAAGAAACGTTTAAGTGAAGCAGCACAACATTGGAACCGTCTCAAAAAACCAGACTATTTGTTATGGCGAGCCAAGGAGTTGGATTTGCGGCGGGATTTTTATGCGCGTTATCGGGACGAGATGACGGCGCTGCAACTGGCTTTTTTTGAGGCTTCGGATCGCAAACAGTGGCAAACTCAGACAACGAAAAAGTTCACGATCACCACGCTAGTGATACTGGCACTGGTTTTGGGAATAGGGACTTATTGGATTATCCAAACTGAAAAAAAGCTAAGCCAAGCCAGAAATGAGGCAGATCAAGCGCAATTGGTGGCCCAACAACAGCGTGAAATTGCCCAACAAGCGCGTAGCAAAGCAGAAGAAGCGGAACACCAAGCGCAAAAAGCCGAACAACAAGCGCAACAAGCAGAACAACAAGCACGGCAAGCAGAACAACAAGCCAATGCCGCTCAAAGGCTTGCGGAAGAACAAAGAAACAAGGCTTTGATTAGCCAATCTCTACTGTTAGTAGAAAGGGCTAAGCAAGCCACCGAAAAAGGCGATGCCACAACGGGAATCTTGTTAGCTTTAGAAGCGTTGCCTAACTCCATGTCTGCGCCCAACAAGCCAGTTGTTGCAGAAGCACTTATTCAACTGTATGAAGCCGTCTCTCAATTGGAGAACGCCACCCTCGTGCTAACCGGGCATGAAGGAAGCGTCAGATATGCTGAATTTAGTCCCGATGGGCAGCGCATCATTACCGCCTCCGCCGACAAAACGGCCCGTTTATGGGATGCCAACACCGGCAAACAACTTGCCGTATTAGGTCATCATAAAAGTGCGGTTGAATACGCCAAATTCAGTCCGGATGGCAAACAAGTTGTCACCTCAACCAAAAATAAAATGGGGCGAGTCTGGGATGCCAACACTGGGCAACAAACGGCCCTATTAAAAATCTGTCGTATCAATCCACGATCCAGCAAATCCATGCGCCGTTCAATTAAGAGAAGGTTTTACAACCCACTCCTTTTTTCGTTGAATTTACTCTTTATTTGTGTGGATTCTGAAGTCACTCACGCTGAATTTGATTCAGAAGGCAAACAAGTCGTCCCTGCATCCAGTAATAAAACCACTCAGCTAAACAAAGTCATCAACTCAAGTCAACGAAGCGAGGTATTGAAAGAATACATCCTATCGAAAGCCCACAAGGGCAAGGTGACTTATGCAGCCCTGAGTCCTGACGAACAAACTCTCGTTACCACTTCGGAAGATAAGACGGCCCGACGCTGGCGCATTTTTTCGACTGCCCAAGCCTTGATTGATTATGCGCGTGAGAGGGTAGCGCAGAAATAAGTGTAGTACAACGGATACGCGATAGTACAACGGATACGCGCGCCGAAACGGATAAATCAACCGCACCAACCTCTTCGTGGTTGAATGTGAAGAGCAACTGGTGGAACTAGGGGAAAACTAGAATTAACCGCCTCAACCCAGAAGAGGTTGAATGTGAAAATTAATTCAAATCAATTCTCAATCAATACGAAACGGATATTCCTTTCACATTCAACCCCTTCGGGGTTGGCACAAAACCCACAAAACCCACTACAAGGATTGTATATAAGAAGGGATTTGTATATAAGAAGGGATTTATAAGAAGAGATTTTATGGAACGAGACAGTCTCTGGGAGACTTATGTCTCATAAGTGCCGGCGCGTGGGAACGATAAATTCGTTTATCGGCGCGTAATTCGTTGTTCTAATTCGTTTATCGCGTAATTAGTTGTACTTGAATATGAGTTGTACTTTAGGAATCATGCAAAAAGACTCTTGCTAAAATAACGAGTTATCTGAAAAAATATCTCTAGGATAGGAGCTTATTATGCTTGTACCTAAACCCCCTAAACTATTATCACGAAAAGAGTTTCGTGAAAGTGTTTTTAAACGAGACAACCATAAATGTGTCTTTTGTGACAAGCCAGCTCAACAAGCTCATCACATTCTTGAACGCCGACTTTGGCCTGATGGTGGCTATTACTTAGAAAACGGTGCTTCCGTTTGTGCTGAACATCATATCGCATGTGAGACGACAGAAATATCAATTGATGATGTTCGTCATGCTTGTGGCATCTCCAAGATAATAGTCCCGCCACACCTCTATCCAGAGCAGCCTTACGACAAATGGGGTAATCCCATTTTACCCAATGGCAATCGTATTAAAGGCGAAATGTTTCACGATGACAGTGTTCAAAAAATCCTCAATAAAGCTGGTGTGCTTCAGTTATTTACTCATTGGGTAAAATATCCTCGCACATATCATGTGCCGTGGTCTGAGGGAATCCCGGTCGATGATAAGATTGTAGATTCCATGGCATCATTTATCGGTAAACGTGTGATCGTCACTGAGAAAATGGATGGCGAGAATACGACTATGTACCATGATCATATTCATGCCCGTAGTGTTGATAGTAAAAATCATTGGAGTCGCAACTGGATAAAAGCCCAATGGAGTCAGATTCGTGGCGATATCCCTGAATATTTCCGTATCTGTGGCGAAAATTTATACGCGACTCATTCCATAAAATATCATACCTTGCCTTCATACTTTATGGGCTTTAGCATTTGGGACGGACATAATCAATGCCTTAGCTGGGATGATACCTTAGAATGGTTTGAACTTTTTGAACTTGAGCACGTTTCAGTTTTGTACGATGGGAAGTATAATGAAAACACCATCCGCGAGTTATACAAAAATGAACTGTGGGATATTTCTGAAGGCTATGTGATTCGTGTGGCAGATTCTTTTGATTACTCCCAATTCCGTTTCAATGTCGCCAAGTTTGTCCGTAAAAATCATATCCAAACAACGAAGCACTGGATGAGAGCCCGTCACGAGATAGAAGTGAATGAATTGGCTAAATAATTGCTGACGGTTGAAGTCAATTCGTTTATCCGCATTTAATTGTACTATAATTCGTTTATCCGCGCAATTAGTTGTAGTTGAGTCCAATCTAATTGGTTTATCCGCGCAATTAGTTGTACTATAATTTGTTTATCCGCGTAATTAGTTGTACTTATTCGTTTATCGGCCCGTAATTAGTTGTACTTGTATTCGTTCCTGAATGCCCCCAAATAAAAAGCCACAAATAACAGAGAACAACCGCCCAAATACATGGATACCCTCATTAAATCAACACTTGGCTCTACTTTAGTTTCGGCACTTGAACCCATTTTTAAAAGTGCCGCGAGTGCTTTTATAAATCGTTTTTCTGAAGTAGAAGGGCTACACGCCAAGCATGCCGCAGAACAAGCCATTCACGAAGCCTTTGAAGAATGGCTGGAAACCCTATTTTATAGTCTTCAACTTCAAGGTTATGGTGATGAAGAACTGAGAATGTTTTTCCAAGAACGTTACCAAGAAATAGAAATTTTTATCAATGATCCTGAAGTGAGTGAAGAATTGCTCAAGCCGTTTTTATCAATAACCACGAAATATCAAATAGATAGCGACCTCTTAGCGCAGCGTTGGCAAGAGTTACAATTGCTGCCCTTGCCAGAGGACTTTGACACGGCCAGTGTCAATCGCGCCTATTTGCAACGACTCAAAAAGGCCGGCATTGTCACAACCGAATTACGTCACTTATTCAGCGCGCAACCGAGTCAAGAACAAACCAACTATCTGGAAGCTATCCGCGATGTGTGGCCTGATTTTGATTTGGACAATTACGCCGAGCGCATCAAGACTCGTTATCGCGTTTTAGACTTATCCGTCCTCACGCCCCCGACACGGGATGATAGGGAAGCGGCCCCTATTTTGTTAAAAGCGGTTTTTATGCCTCAATGGGTTAATAAACCTAGGCCGCTGCGGGAATTGCCCAAGCATATTTGGTACCAGTTGCACGACTTGGGGGAATTTCACGAGGGGGAATGGCCCAAAGCGCTCAATCCCAAATACATAGAACTTCTTAAGGAAACTTGGGCTCAAGGCAAACCCGAACCGGTATTAGCGGCCGTGTCTAAACCCGCCAACCAGCGAATGGTTATCTTGGGTGCTCCCGGTTCAGGTAAATCGACACTCGCACGTTATCTATTGCTCAGTCTGTTGGAAGAATCACACCTCCGAGGTTTTGAAAACCTCGGCATGGACACATTGAGCGGCCATTTGCCCTTGTTGGTGGAATTACGCGAACATACGGGCAAAGTCGCGGCGCAACCGGGTGAAGGTTTCTTAGAATATTTTCGTTATTTGGGCAAAGGTTATACGCTTAATCTTAATAAAATAAAAGCGCAAATGAAAACGCGGCCCTCGTTGGTCATTTTTGACGGTTTGGACGAAGTTTTTAATCCGGTTGAACGGGACAAAATCACGCAAGAAATTATTGGCTTTGCCGGTAAATACCCAAAAGCGCGAGTGATAGTGACTTCTCGGATTATCGGCTATCAAGGGCAAGGATTACAGGCGGCCAACTTTAACGAATATATTCTGCAAGACTTAGCACTTGAACAAATCAAGACTTTTGCGCGAGGTTGGTTTAGCCTCGTTTATCAAAATAAACCGGAGGAAGCAGAATTTTTCTATAATAAACTCCATAAGGCTTTGCAAGAATCGCCAACGATTCGGCAATTGGCGGGCAATCCATTGTTACTAACGATGATTGCCATTATTGCCAAACATCAAGAATTGCCCAGAGAACGATCCAAGCTTTATGAACATGCGGCTAAAGTGTTATGCCATAACTGGGATGTGACGAGGAAAAATATCTCACTGACAGACATGCATGTCGATTTTATGCAAGTAGACGACAAACTGGAGCTACTGCGTCGCATAGCCTGGCGTATGCAGGCGGCACCGCAAGGATTAGCGGGTAATTTTATTTTAGCAAGCGACTTGCATGCGGAGATTGAAAGTTATCTGGAGACTCGTTGGCAATTATCTGCGGTTGAGATTGGGCGTTTGAGTCATACCCTCATTGAGCAATTGCGGGAAAGAAACTTGATTTTGTGTCTTTACGGGGCGCAGGTGTATGGATTTGTTCATCGAACCTTTTTGGAATACTTTTGTGCGGCTGAGATTGTCTCTCGTTTTGATAAACAACAAACGCTTTCTTTTGAGCAACTCAAAATGGAGATTTTTCTGGCCCACTACCAAGATGAAATTTGGCATGAAGTCTTGCGGCTTATCTGTGGCATGGTGGAACCTCGTTTTGCTGGACAATTGATAAGTGCCATTGTACCTGGGAGAAAGAAGGCCTTTAAAAAAACAGATGAGTTAGTTTTGGCAGTGCAATGTCTAGCTGAAGTGACGGATATTAATCAGATTGCGGCGGTTGCTCAACAGGTGTTAGAGAGCTTGTGTGGGTGGTTTGAACAAACCTACATACACGGTAACAATGCTGACAAAAGGGAACAACAATTTGACGAAAATGCGGTACCGGCGATAGAGAGCATTGGTAAAACTTGGCCGGGGCGAGAGACCTTTTTAGCTTGGCTATCTGAACCAAAGAAACGGACTTCTAAGGAATCGGGCTTTGGAAGAATGGTGGCGGCCCTTTGGTCAGATTATGAAGAAACCAGAGAAGCCCTTATCACGTTAAGCAATACAAAAAGTCGTATGGCGTTTGATGCGTTGGCGCGTTGTTTTGGAGATCAAGAATATATTTTGAGACTGCTACAACAACGTGCGATGAATGACAGCATCAATAGATTCCGCCGAGATGCGATTGACGCGTTGGCTGAACACTACAAAGACGCGCCTAACACTCGAACACTGCTAGGGCAACTCGCTCAGAACGGTCCACTTAAAGATGTCCGCAGCGCCGCAGTTTTGGCTTTAGCCAAACACTACGCCGACACGCCGGATATTTTACCACTACTACGGCAAATCACTCAGAAAGAACCAAGTGAGTCTGTGCGCCGCTCTGCGCTTTGGGCTTTAGTCAAACACTACACCGACGCGCCTGACACCCCAACACTGCTACGGCAATTTGCTCGAAACGATTCAGATGAGTCTGTCCGCAGCTTTGCGGTTACAGCGTTGGCCGAACACCACACATCTGCTCCTGAAACTCTGACACTGTTACGAAAAATTGCTCAGAACGACCAACATGAAGAGGTACGCGGTGCCGCGATTAATGGCTTGATCGAACACGACACTGACGCGCCTGACACCCGACCATTGCTGCGGCAAATCGCTCAGAACGACCAACGTAAAAATATTCGCTGTGCGGCGATTAACGCGTTGGTAAAGTACTACATTGATGCGCCTGACACCCCAACATTGCTAGGGCAAATTGCTCAGAACGACCCACATAGAATGGTTCGCCGTGCGGCGGTTAGTGCTTTGGTAAAGCACTACATTGACGCGCCTGACACTCTGCCACTGCTACGGCAAATCGCTCAGAACGACCAACATAAAACGGTTCGCCGTGTGACGATTGAAGTTTTGGTAAACATTGACGCGCCTGGCACCCCAACTCTGCTAGGGCCACTCGCTCAGAACGACCAACATAAATCGGTTCGCCGTGTGGCGGTTCACGCCTTGGTAAAAAACTACATTGACGCGTCGGACACCCCAACCCTGCTAGGGCCACTCGCTCAGAACGCTCCAGATGAAGAGACCCGCCACACCGCGGTTGGCACCTTGGCAAAACACTACGCTGACGCGCCTGACACCCTGCCACTGCTGCGGCTAATCGCTCAAAACGACCCTTCTGAATATGTCCGCCGCACTGCGATTTACGGGTTGGCACAACTGCACAATGTCAACGCGCCTAGCACTCTGAAACTGCTGCGGCAACTCATTCTTGATGAGAATCCATCTATTCGTAGGGCTGCGATTGGAACATTTGCAAAAAACTGCCATGATGAAATTTGGCAAAAGTTGCTTTCCCTAGAGTTTAAGAAAAAAACCATTACTTTTCTAAATTGGCTAGATCCCAAAGAACTCATTGATAATGAACGGGTAAAAGCCGCCGCCAATGCACTTAAATTTTCCTCCAATACTATCCAAAAATACTACGAAACCATTGCCAAGAAGATTCCACTGCGCTTGTCTTGGGTAAGGAAAAGGAATAAGTCATAAGTTTACTAAAAGAAATCAGATTTCTTCAAGAAATCTGATTTCTTTGACGCTATGTGGGCCATGTTGCCAAATTGATAGGCCCAGATTAGTGAATGGCCCACAGGAGTCCAAACTAAAGTTTGGACTCCTGGTATGTTAAATTTCCGCAAAGCACACTTTATAAAGCGTATTTTGTTTTTTAATGCCTTTCAGTTCTACAACAAACTTAGAAATCTGCAAGGGTGGATACTGAGCCAGTTGTGCCTGTACTTCTTGAAAGAGCGTCTCTGACATCACTACATCATTCCCTTGGCTCATACCTTGAATACGGGCGGCAATATTAACCGTATTGCCAAAATAATCCAATTTATCATTCAAATTCAACACAATACAAGGCCCTTTATGTAGCCCTAATTTAATAATGGTATGTTCATCAGGCGGAAATTGTTTATTGCGTTGGGCAAAAGCTTGGAGAATCTCTAAGCTCGCTTTTAAGGCCGTTTGGCTATCCGTAAAAACCGCCATCACTGCATCGCCAATCGTTTTCACAACACCGCCTTGCTGTTGGCGAATAATCGGTATCATGACATCAAAATGTTTTTGCACCAAAGCAAACGCACTGCCATCGCCTTTGCGCTCATACAGCCGCGTTGAACCGACTAAGTCACTGAATAAAAAGACCATATTAGAAAGGCCTAACTGCATCCCCGGCCGTAAAACTTCCGAAGAACTGAACAAGTCCCGAAAATCTTGTAGCGAAGTCACCAAAGCCGCGGTGGCGATACGTTCAGAGTAATTCAGCCTTTCAACTTTCACAGTTATCCATTGCTCGCTTGGATTATGTAAAGTCAACGTTGTCTGTTCAGCCACTTGCCAACTATTAACGGCCGCAAAATTCTCATCTAAATTAAGAACTTTTGCTGAAAACCTCGGAGTAATGTCATTACTCGGAGATTTGTCCGGGTATTTTTCTGAAGCACTGTGTTGCGGTGTTAAATCGTCTAGCACACTCACCGCTATTTCTCCGGGGAGCGACAAACTACATAAGCGATATTCCCCTTTGGGAAAATGTAGCGCGATGTCACGAGTTTCGTGAGGATCAAGCGTGATTTGGGCCCAAACATGGCGCGTTACGGCCGGATTAGCGAGGCAATAAGTCGCTGTATCCAGTTGGCGAATTTCCTTTCTCGGCGCAAAAGTCACTTCAACATTTTGGTCAAAATGGGCCCCATATTCAATGTTGCACCCCTCACAATGGACATCTGTATTGAGATTCCATAAATGCGCCAGGCGTTCATTTGAACCGCGACAACTAGGACACAATACATCCCAGCTTAAATCCAAAAAGCCTTGTTTAGCTGCCAACAGACAAAAGGTTAAGACCTCTAAGCGAGGCAACTCAAAATAATCAGCGACTTCAAAAGGGCGCAGTTTACGGACATGTTTATCAGGGGCGGTATGAACAAATTCGGCCACCTTTTGAGGAATGGCACTATTCGGCATCAAATCGGCCCATGCCTGATGCAATTGCTCAATCTGTTGCTCAATACGTGGCGTTTTCTGAAAAAAAGCCTCAAAGCCTAACGGATGAAGAGCCGGCAAATTAGCATCAACTTCTGCCATCGCCTGCAACATTTGGTTGAGAACATCCTTGACACCTTTTTTGAGAGGAACAAAGGAGTAGCGTGGGACATAATTAATACGGAGTGTCAGATGGCAGCCACCGTTTTTTAAATCCTCTAACCGCTTTTCAACGGAAAGATATTCAAACCACCCCTGCTCAAAAATTCTTTCGAGCGCAAAATAATGGGGCGGCAACCATTGACAAGAAAATTCTAGGTATTTCGCCTTTAAAAAACCAAAACGGGTTTCAGCATAAAGTCGGCTACAGCCTTGAGCCTCTGGCTCAAAGCGATATTTCCGTGCAGAAAGGCCCATTTTTTTATTCAGGATGTCATGCTCAGAAATGTGAAGCCAAAGCGCCTGACTGTTGTTTTTGAGTTGAATTTCTCCTTGGACAGTTTTGGCTTGTTCTCTTAAATTTTTGAGTCTTTCAAGTGTCAAAGGTTGCATAGTTTTGTTTTGTTATAGACTGAAAGTACAACGGATGAAAGGGAATAAACGGATTTTTAGGCGTTGAAATTTGAGTTTAAAATCATAAGGTTTGCTAACTCCTTATTTCCGGAACACCTTTTTCAAGTACGTTCCGTATATATCAGCTAAAATAAGGTTGAATATGCCATTTTTTTTCCACGAATTTGGCTCAAACGGCAAGAGGTTTAAAAACCTTCAAGTTTTCCGCAGGAGTCCAGTTTGGCAGTAATCAGTGAGGAGTGTAAGTCATCACTGATCACTTACCATTCGCTTAATAAAAAACTCAAAAGCTTAATTATATAGAATATAGATATTCAGATAATTAGGCGGTTGCGGCTAAATAAAATACCCATACTTCATTAATCGATTCCAAGTTTTTTCAAAAAAATTGGTTTATCTATGGGTATATTATTTTTCCGCTATGGCCTTAACAGACAACTGATACGAATAGCCGTGCTAATCATATCAAATTTGATATGATTAACGGATGCAAAACTATCAAAACGGGATATCGCAACCGGCCGATTGGCCCAATTTTCCATAGATGTCAAGCAATTTTGAAGAAAATTCCTGATTGTAACTGTTGAAATGTATAACCTGTTGAATTTTATTGATTATATCAATATCATATTTATTAACATTCAACCCCTTCGGGGTTATCTCGCGTAGCGAGTTACTGCGTTTGGCGCGTCGGGGGCACATTTCCCACAGGTTTTCCTTAAGCTATTATCTCGCTCCGCTCGGAACGTAGTTTCATATTCAACCCCTTTGGGGTTGGCACTTTGATAAGGTATCAACAAAATCCGTTATAATCAGGAAAATTCTGATTCAGACAATTAAGAGAGTAAGTTATTAGTACTTGATTATGTGAGCTTATGTGCTCTTATGTGATATAATGTGCGTGAAAGCACATTGATACCCATGAATTTGCCTTCGCGGATTAATTGGTCCGCTTACCCAGATTTGTATTGATTTATCCAAATCAGTCCACTATATATATTAGTATTTTTTTTATTATAGCTCAACTTCACGAGGAGGAAATTATAAGGTAAAATGATACTATTAAGTCACAAAATACAGATAAAAAATCCAACATATAAACAAGAACAGTATTTCCGCCAAGCTTGTGGAACATCTCGTTTTGCTTATAACTGGGGCTTAGAAGAATGGAAAAAACAATACTCAGCTGGTAATAAACCAACGGCCTTTAAAATTAAGAAAGCATTTAATGCGACTAAGCCGATTGAATTTCCTTGGGTATTTAATGTCACTAAGTGTGCAGCAGAGCAAGCTTTTACCAATTTAGGTTCAGCATTTAAACGTTTCTTTAATGGACAAAGTAAATATCCCAAGTTTAAGAAGAAAGGTCAGCATGATTCTTTTTATTTATCAAATGACCAATTCAAAGTAGCCGGAAATAGATTTAGGATTCCGAAGCTGGGTTGGATTATATTGACAGAAACATTACTATTTTCGGGCAAAATTCTGTCTGCAACCGTTTCTCGCACGGCTGATAAGTGGTTTGTTAGTATTAGCGTCCAGATGGAAACAACACCAATCAAAGTCAGTAAAAAACAAGCTGATGCCGTAGGTGTTGATTTGGGTGTATCGAGATTAGCCACTTTGTCAAATGGTAAAACTGTAGAAGGTAGAAAGCCTTTAAAGAAGCTTAGCCGTCGTCTGGCACGATTACAACGACATTTGGCTAAATGTACCAAAGGCTCCAAACGGTATAATCGGCAAAAAATGAAAATAGCACGACTTCCAACACGTATCAGTTGTATTCGTCATGATGGTTTACATAAGCTAACTCATCACCTTTGTCAGGGTTTCAAGGTGGTTTGCCTTGAGGATTTGAATGTCAATGGAATGTTGAAGAATCACAAACTTGCGAAGGCAATAGGTTTTTATGAATTCAAACGGCAAATTGAGTATAAGGCCACTCTCTTTGGAAATTGGATTTCGATCGTTTCAAAATGGTTTCCTTCTTCAAAAACGTGTTCAAACTGTGGTCATAAAAAAGAAGAATTAAAGTTGTCAGAGCGGATTTACCGTTGTGATAGCTGTTATTTTGAGATTGACCGTGATTTAAACGCGGCAATCAATATTGAACGAGAAGGTATTTGCCTTTTGGCATAATGATTTGATTTAAAAAAAATACCGGGGGCTAACCGGAAATTGACGTGCGGGGACAAGATGGCTCTGTTTCTAGAAGGACTTCTGGAAGCAACTAGCTTGGATGAATCGCAAATTGGACCGTGAGCGATCACATTTGCTCACATATCAAGTAGCAGAACTGATATGAATAGCTGTGCTAATCATATCAAATTTGATACGATTAACGTATGCAAAACTATCAAAACGGGATATGGCAACAGGCCGATTGGCCCAATTTTCCATAGATGTCAAGCAATTGCTGTCAGACATTAACACCTTATCACGTCTGATAGGTGCGCTTGAAATGACTTGCAGTGTACTTGCCGGTGAGGAATTACTTGACGCTCAAGCACGGGTGTTGGCAGATGATGCGATAGAAACCTCAGCCATTGAAGGAGAAGTGCTGCGCCGCAGTTCAGTACGCGCTTCAATCCGAAAACGACTGGGTTTGCCTATTGAACAGGATGACTCTGATATCCGTACCGATAGTTTGGTGGCGATGCTGATGGAAGTCAGGAATAATGCTGAACGCCCACTAACAGAGGAAATGCTTTTTGCGTGGCAGGCGGCACTTTTCCCGACCGGTTATTCTGGTTTGCACAAGATTCATGTTGGTAGGTATCGGGGAGAAGAACAAATGCAAATTGTATCAGGGCCGGTCGGAAAAGAAAAAGTTCATTATATTGCTCCGCCCAGTAGCCAACTTCAGGATGAAATGGGCCAATTTCTGTTTTGGGTGAATGATGTTAATGAGACTGAGCCAATACTTAAAGCGGGAATCGCACATCTGTGGCTAATCATGATCCACCCTTTTGATGATGGAAACGGCCGAATCAGCAGAGCAGTAACTGACTATCTGCTTTCCAAACATTTTCCGTTCTTAATGCAGATCATTTCCTTTTCCAAACAGGTAAGTTTGGATAAAAAAGGCTATTATCTTGTCCTTGAAGAGGCCGGCAAAAATGGTTTAGATATCACCTGTTGGTTAAAGTGGTTTTTGCAAACGCTCACCACTGCTGTCAATGAATCACAGTGGATCATCGAACAGGTGATCCAAAAAACGCATTTTTGGCATAAACATAAAGACACACCACTGAATGCGAGGCAACGCAAAGTAGTCAACCGCCTATTGGATGCGGGAAATCGATTTGAAGGGGGGATGACGACACGCAAATATGCCAGTATCAGCAAATGCAGCAAAGTGACTGCCAGCCGTGATTTATCTGATTGCTTGGACGTCTAAATTGTCCGGAGTCCAATATTTATCTTGGACGTCTAAATTTTGGATCGATTCCTTTTGTATGGGTATTTTAAGCCACAACTCTCTTAGTAGTGTTTGTAGTGTTTGTAGTAGGCTTGTAATCGCCTTAACGAGATTAAGTCGCTGAAGCGACTACTACAAACTACTACAAACTTTTAGTCGCTAAAGCGACTACTACAAACTACTACAAACTTTTAGTCGCTAAAGCGACTACTACAAACTACTACAAACTTTTAGTCAAACGACCGTGCGCGTTGTTGTAGTGTTGTATTGTTTATATGTTGTATTGTTGGGGAGATTTTTTGGCTTGTAACTACTTGTTTTTATTAAATAAAAAAAATGCTATTCAGGGAAATTGTTAGTCCTATTCAGGGAAATTGTTAGTCCTATTCAGGGAAATTGTTAGTCCTATTCAGGGAAATTGTTAGTCCTATTCAGGGAAATTGTTAGTCCTATTCAGAACTTTTTTACTGACATTATCCCTGAATAGATTAATTGTTAGTCCTATTCGGGGAAATTGTTAGACTTGTCCGTAAATAAAATTTACGCTAATAAAAACAAATAGTTAAATTAGAAAAACCCTTATTTTCGGACAACTCTGTTAGTCCTATTCAGGGAAATTGTTAGTCCTATTCAGAACTTTTTTACTGACATTATCCCTGAATAGATTAATTGTTAGTCCTATTCGGGGAAATTGTTAGTTCTATTCAGAACTTTTTTATTTACATTATCCCTGAATAGATTATGTTATACTAATAAGCATAAAACTGACTGACTTAAAGGCACTCGTATGAAGAAAGAGCTTATAGAGACTGTAGACAATGTAAAAATGGAGGTATCTATGATGGCAATTACCCGATCAATAGACCAGAAAAATCTTATAGTGACACAAGCTAACGCGCTTGCACGATCAGTGCAAGAGATGACTTTACAGGAAAAACGGTTATTATTGTTAGCAATATCACATATTCGCCAAAGTGATGACAATTTTGTGCTATACCGCATTCCTGTGACACGCATCATAGAGTACTTAGGTTTGGACGATGGAAGTTATTACACGCGCATAAACAAGATAACGACAAGCCTACTAAGTCGAGTGATAGAAGTTGAAAAAGAAAATGGCGACTGGGAAAAATTTCAATGGGTCTCTTATTGCCGTTATCGCAGCAAAGGGACAAGCGATATGCCTGAAGCGTGCCTTGACATTAGAATGCACGACTGTTTACGTCCTTTGTTATTAAATCTGCAAAAATATTTTGGTAGTGTTTATTTACACCAGATTGCCCCGATACCTGGGTTTAACTCTATGCGAATATTTGAACTTCTTTACTACTCGGCTATGTACTCAAAAACCGAACGGAAGTTTAAAAAATACAAGCTGAGTTTTGAAGTCACTGATCTCAAAAAGCGGTTAGGGATGGAGGGAAAATACAGAGATTTTCGAGACTTCCGAAAAGACGTTTTAAACCGAGCGCAAAAAGATTGTGAGGTGTATTCGCCGTTAGTCTTCACCTGGGAAGAAGAGAAGAAAGGGCGAAAGATCGTTACGCTACACTTTACAATAAAGTTAAACCCAAAGTTTAAAGATGAGTCGCTTGCGTTACTCAATCAACGGGCACCCGAAACGCCACCCGTCAATACCGAGTTTGAGTTGGTACCAACAACTGTACTAAAACCAGCGAAGTCGCCTTTTGCTCGGCCGGCATCAACGCCAAAAAAACCGATAAGCAGTTCAAACCCAGTAAACGATCTGGCATCAAACGTTGTAACAACTGAACAAGAAGTCAAAGAGTTAATATTTGACTATGCGCTGGCGACGTTTTCGGCCGATGAGAAACGTCAAGCCTTAGCCGCACTCAGTGGCATCCCGACGCTTGATCAGCAAATGGTATTAGATGAGTTGAACGTTGCCATTGGACAGGGTAATGTCAAAAAGCGTTGGCAATATTTAAGTGGATTAGTGAAGGCATACCATAACGGTCTGCTTGTACCAACATCCGACTTGGCGAGGCAACGTAAAGAGGCTGAAATGAGCGCTAAGGCAAAACGTTGTCCGTACTGTGAGAGTAACGGTATGATTTACTATCGCATCAAAGACGGCGCGGTATTACCCAAACCGTGTAGTCACAATGAGCCGGAAATCATCGATTTTGCTATTTCAAAAGAATACAACATTGAGAACGCCAAATCGAGTAACAATCGATTTAATGCCATCAAGACTGAATTTGAGGAGACTCGCCATCAAGAAGTCAAAGAAATTGTACAAAGTTGGGATGAAAATACCAAACGGGCCGAGATGATAAAATTTTTAAAGACAACCGATAATTTCACTCGTCAACTATTTCAGGAAAAGGGTTTAAATCACCCTGCTACACTAGCTCATTTGACACTGTACATGGTGAAAAATAACTATTTACCACCCGAATTTAATAGCCTGAAAGATTGGTACTCGATGATTTATCAATAAGAAAGTAAGGTAGTACATATGTTCGTAAATTCCTCCCTCCCTTCATGATTTGTAAACCAACGAAGGTAGGGCGCGTAAAGGGGGGAAGTTCTTGTAAGCAGGTGCACTAGGCTGTGCTTTGTGTTGCCCACCAAAACGTCTATTTCCTCCAGAGTCCAAGAGTCCTCAGGACAAATAGATGTCCAAGATAAATCTTGGACTCCGGATGCCTTAACAAGATTAAGTCGCTAAAGCGACTACTACGAACTACTACAAACTTTTAGTCGCTAAAGCGACTACTACGAACTACTACAAACTTTTAGTCGCTAAAGCGACTACTACGAACTACTACTAAGCCAATTCAAAATCAATCTTTTTCTCTTCCAAATCCACCCGCACCACTTTGACGCGCAGACGATCTGAAAGGCGGAAAACTTTGCCGCTGGTTTCGCCGCATAAGCGGTGCCCAATCGGATCAAAATGGTAATAATCCTCAGCCAGCGCGGTGACATGGATAAGGCCATCCACAAAAACGCCTTCCAGTTCGACAAACAAGCCAAATGCCGTTACGCCGCTGATAATGCCATCATATTCCAGCCCGATTTTATCCTGCATATATTCACATTTAAGCCAACTGATCGCATCGCGGGTGGCTTCATCGGCGCGGCGCTCCGTCATTGAACAGTGTTCACCTAAAATTTCCGTCTCATCAAAGGAATAATCAAATTCTTCGGCGGGTTTGTCCGCTAAACAATGGCGAATGGCACGGTGTACCAACAAATCAGGATAACGGCGTATTGGTGACGTAAAATGCGCGTAAGCGGAATAGGCTAAACCAAAATGGCCTTTATTTTTCGGAGTATAAACGGCTAACTGTAGGCTGCGGAGCAAGACGGTTTGAATCATGCGTAAGTCGGGCCGATCTTGGACTTTTTCTAGGAGTCTGGCGTAATGACGCGCTTGGGGCTTTACTTTTCCCCAAAGTCTTAAACCCAGCTCCTTTAAAAAACTGTGTAAGGCCGTCAATTTTTCGTCAGTAGGCCCCTCATGGATGCGATACAACATTGGCATCTTTCGCGCCGTGAGCCATTCCGCCGTCGCCACATTCGCTACCAACATCATTTCCTCAATCAATTTATGGGCATCGTTACGAATCAGGGGCACTATCTGCTCAATTTTTTGTTCATCATTAAAAATGATGCTGGGTTCAACCGTGTCAAAATCAATCGCGCCGCGTTTTTGACGGCGTTTGAGTAGCAACTGATATAAACTATATAAATCATGAATCTGTGGCAACACCTGCGGAGATGGAAAATTCTTTTCATTCCCTTCCAACACTTCTGCCACTTCGGTATAAGTCAAACGCGCCGCTGAGCGTATCACCACCTCAAAAAAACGGATGCGTCTCGTTCGCCCATAAAAATCAATGGCTAATTCACAAACAAGACATAAACGGTCAACATGAGGTTTTAGCGAACATAATTTATTAGACAAAATTTCGGGCAACATTGGCACAACGCGATTGGGGAAATAGACGGAATTGCCGCGATTTTGGGCCTCCAAATCAATGGCGGTACCCATCTCTACATAAGCCGACACATCAGCAATCGCCACTCGCAACAGCCAACCCTTACCACGCGGCTGACAATGCACCGCATCATCAAAATCATGGGCATCTTCACCATCAATGGTAACAAAAGGAATATCGCGCAGATCCTCACGGCCCTCTAACAGGGCTTCAGGAATTTCCTGTGTAAAATCAGCCGCTTCCTTTAACACTTCCTTTGACCATTCATGCGGCAACTCATGGGCGCGAATGGCGATGTCAATTTCCATACCAGGGGCGCGATGATCGCCCATCACTTTGATAACTTCACCAAAAGGCGGATTATATTTCGTGGGCGGCGACAACAATCGCACGACGACAATTTGCCCATGTTTAGCTTGCCCCCGTTTTTTGCTGCCCTCAATCAAAATGTTATGCGTAATGCGCCGATTATCCGGCTCCACAAACGCCACATTTTGGCCGCGTTTATGAAAATAGCGGCCCACGACTTCCTGCGTATTGCGCTCCAGCACTTCAACCACGGCCCCCTCACGACGGCCCCGATTATCGACACCAATAATATTAACCAAAGCGCGATCACCGTGCATCAAGCTCCGCATTTCTCTATGGGACAAAAATAAATCGGTGCTCCCATCATCGGGTACCAAAAAACCATACCCATCGGGATGACTAATCACGCGCCCACGCACCAAATCCATTTTTTTTACAAGGCCATAACCCTTACGACGATTACGGATTAATTGCCCATCGCGCTCCATCGCCTTCAAGCGGCGGCGCAAGCCTTCTATCTCGTCGGCCTCGGTTAACTTGAGTAATTCAGCAATCATTTGCAAAGTCATCGGCTTACCGACTTCGGCCAAATGCTGCATGATATATTCACGACTGGGGATAGGGTTTTCGTATTTTTGCGCTTCGCGCTTGGCAAAGGGATCAACTTTGGGAGGAGATTTTTTTTTTCGACGACTCGAAGATTTTTTTTGATTACTCATTGACTATTTTTTTCTCTTTCTGTAGAATACGCGCCTCAATTTTGCCGAGGTGGCGGAACTGGTAGACGCGCTAGCTTCAGGTGCTAGTGGGGGTAACCCCGTGAAGGTTCAAGTCCTTTCCTCGGCACCATCCTTTCAAATTCCTCTTTTTCCTTTTTTCCCTTCTTAAGTAGGTACGGTTTGTAGTAGTCGCTTTAGCGACTATTAATCTGTAAATGTTAAAATACTTTTATTTACCCACTTATCTGTTTTTTTTTCCTTTCACTTTTTGTGCCTCATCGTTGATTTTATCCTGAGAACCTTTTTTCTGTTACTGTGAAAAGAGGCGACGGTGGCGTGTTTACGTGAGAGCACAACGGATAAAAGGGAATAAACGGAATTTTCCTAGACAAAATCTTGCGGGTTGAAAGTCAATTCAAAGGTTCATGCATAGTACCCAATTTATTAACAAACCATTTTCGGTAGCCTTTGGTAGATTCACCCACGGAAAGGAGTGCTATTGTTAACTGTTGTTAACATAAATGAATCGGCACACGAAAGTGAACCACAACCTGTTATTTTATTTTAGAAGTTTTTGTGCAGCAAAAACGGCTCCCGATAAACCCTTCCCAAGTACGTTCCGTATTTAATTCCAAAATTTTTCTTGACAACACTTATCTTTGAGTTATTTAATAATTAATAAGCTTGCAAAATTCATCACCTTCAATAACTACAAGGATTAGTTATAAAAAAGGATAAAGAAGTCTTAAACTTCAACTACAGGCCGATTAGTTATAAAAAAGGATAAAGAAGTCTTAAACTTCAATAACTACAGGCCGATTAGTTATAAAAAAGGATAAAGAAGTTGAATGTGAATAAAATGTGGTTCAGCGATTTCTATTCCAAGGTAGAAGCTAAAAAAGTCCTTCTAGGTTCGCAATATAAATAAAAGGAGAACAAGTATGCGATTATCAATTTTATCTGTTTTTTTGTTAGTTTTTTCAATCATGTTTACTGCTTCTTCTGTTTATGCTGAAACGACCGTTTGTACCTCCTCGCCAATTCCCAAAGGATTTGTTATTATCCGCTACGGCAGTCGCATGAGTTGCCCAAATTGGAGTCCCGGTCGAAAAAACACCAAAACCATCAAGTTACCTGGGAAGGTAGAAACCGTTTGTACCTCTTCGCCAATTCCCAAAGGATTTGTTGTTGTCCGCTACGGCAGTCGCATGAGTTGCCCAAATTGGAGTCCCGGTCGAAAAAACACCAAAACCATCAAGTTACCTGGGAAGGTAGAAACCGTTTGTACCTCTTCGCCAATTCCCAAAGGATTTGTTGT
>Ga0190343_1000055_pt1 | contig 59848 bp, 52 predicted proteins | sample 48721312_MG_FD_161664 | JGI IMG/M metagenome (GOLD analysis project Ga0190343, IMG submission 161664) | Hydrothermal vent microbial mat bacterial communities from Southern Trench, Guaymas Basin, Mexico - 4872-13-1-2_MG | ecosystem: Environmental > Aquatic > Marine > Hydrothermal vents >... | reverse complement strand
TACGCTAACTTTCCTTTATTAAACCAGTTGGTTAGCAACTTGTCGCACTGTTCCATTGTCTGCGTAGTACCTTAAGGTATTTGGGTGCAAACCCAAGATTTTACTTGGCGAATTTACCGCTAACATAGCTCATTGGCAAAACTCTTTAATTAAACAAGTATCGTTATAAGGCTAAAACCCAAAATATCAAGCTTTATTTGTGAAGTTTTGTGAAGTTTTGTGAAGTTTTGTGGTACTATGCCTCAGCCTCATCCACTAACACCAGCGGCGGATAATGAGATTTTTCTTTGACATCATTGGCCCATTGCGATAACAGATTGGCCGCTTGTTCTGGCTCATTAGGGGCCTGTTGTTGAGTTATCTTATTGATAAATAACGCTAAATCACCGGCATCGGCCCCTTCACCGCTGACATAAATCACTGGCCGCTCTTGCGCTATCAGCATTTGTTCCCAGGTTTGCAGGACTGATGTTTTACCAATACGCCTATCACCGACAAGAGACACACTTTCGTCCTTGTCTAAGTGATTGGCTAATTGCTTTAACAAGCGCTGGCGGCCGACAAACTGGGGCGGCGTAACAGGAGTCCAAGGTGTGTAGGGATTAAAAGGCAAAACACGTCTTGTTATTAGCTTGCTTACCAACACAAATAGGCCCAAAATTACAGAAATAATCCCAAAAATGACCAACGCGATAATAAGGCTAGAAACTAAGCAAAATTGTAATCCGACGAAAATACTAACAATTGTTGCTAACATACTAACAACCGTGATGGCAATATCAATGACAGTGAGCGTCTTGTCACTAATGGGTTTATCAGTAAAAGTATTTAACAATTTAGCGAGTGGTTTTTTGAATATCATAAGCTTATACCAAATTAAGCGATACTATACACCGTCATCCTTGTATGTAGTGGCTTTTCAACACGGAATTCACAAAATACCACAGAATCTCACTTCAGTCATAAAGCCAAAGGAATTCTCTGTGAAACTCCGTGTCTGAAGTGTTGAATAATCAAGGAACGCTAAGTCTTAATTCCTTTATCCGCGCAATTCGCTGTACTCAAGATTGAGGGCCATGTTTTCAAATTGATTTGGTAAAAAATTTATAATGGGTTATTAGAAAATAGTTTCTACATAAAACGGTTTGAGGGCCATGCTGTCGAATTGATTTTGTTGAATTGATTGAAGGCCCTATAATTTAACGCTGGAAGAAGTTAAGGAGTTATATCATCAGTATCAACAAGAAAGTGGTCAAGCCATTTCCGCTGCCGTGGTAGACAAAGTCTATCAGTCCACCAAAGGACAGCCCGGTTTGGTTTCAGGGTTTGGAGAACTGCTGACGGAAAAGTACAATCCCGGCTCTCAGCAAATGATTGAGATGGACACTTGGAAACGGGTTTGGTATGGGTGCAATTCGTCTCATCAAAAAATATAAATTAACCTTTAAATATCAAAGAGAACTATTTTTGAGTCAGTTTGGCAGTCGTCCAAACTAACGTTTGGCAGTGCCAGAGAAAGTTCGTCGGGTGAGTAAACCTAAGTACAACGAATTACGCTTAGTACAACGAATTACGCTTAGTACAACGAATTACGCGGATAAACGAATTAAAGATGAGTGCAACTAATTACGCTTAGTACAATTAATTACGGCCCGATAAACGAATTAAAACCAGGCTTGGCGTGTTTATCATTGAGTGATAATCTCATAAAAAAGCAAACTTTCGTGGCTATTTTATAAAAATTCCATCCTATTATCACAAATAATCAAGGAACGTCAAGTCTTAATTCGTTTATCCGCGTAATTCGTTGTACTCAGTCACGCGTAATTCGCTGTACTCAATGCCATTAAGTTAAGCAATAAAACACCTACAAAAAGTATCGTTAATGAAGTGCGACAGTGGGCCATAAGTTAATTTGAAACCTTCCACGTCGGCAAAAGTTTCGCGGAGCGAAACTTTTGCCGACGTAAGTATTTTATGGCCCTCAAAATAGAAAAGTCCAAAAACGCGCAATTAATTCTGTCAGAAATTGTCCACACTATCTAGTACAACGATATAGTACAACGAATTTAGAAATTAAGGAATTAAAAGCCAAGATGCTTTTCTATTGGATAGTACTTAATCATCTAATATTTTGGGTGCGTCCCACTTGTCCTGCTGCTTGAAAGAAGGCATCAATAAAGTTAATCTAATCAATTTGAAAACCTGGCCCCTAAAAAACCTTCAACTGTGGTATGCGATTGCGATTAATAAAAACTTACCACATCAATTTGAAAACCTGGCCCCCAAAGCTTACCAAAAGAGTTCCAAAACTTATATTTATTCCTATCCGTTTTTTTCGCGTATCCGTTGTACTCAATATCGGTACTCAAGATTGATAATGACTTTTGGGAATGCGCCCAGAACAAACTCATCTAGGCATTTCTCTAACCATCCACATTTTTATCCGTTTATCCACGTCATCCGTTGTACTACTTACTTTCTAAAAGTCCTACAGAAGCTCTACAGACTTCCTATCGGGGTTATCTCGCTCCGCTCGTTACTGCGTTTGACGCGTCGTGGCACATTTTCCACAGGTTTTCCTTAAGTGATGAAAAGGAGGTTCCTTTGGTTCTAAAACTTGATCCCATTTTTATTCCTTTTGAAGTATTTTAAAAAGTATTCTTTAATTATCTCGCTCCGCTCGTTACTACGTTTCATTAATCATTAATCATTAATCATTAATCATTAATCATTTTCACTACCCCAGACGCAAGCCAAACTGCCAAACTAAAGTTTGGACTCCTAACTGCCAAACTAAAGTTTGGACTCCTAATTGAATTAACGGAGATAGACGCTCATAGCGTGATTAGAAGAACTAAAATTTAAGTATTCTTTAATTATCTCGCTCCGCTCGTTACTACGTTTCATTAATCATTAATCATTAATCATTAATCATTAATCATTTTTACCACCCCAGACGCAAGCCAAACTGCCAAACTAAAGTTTGGACTCCTAACTGCCAAACTAAAGTTTGGACTCCTAATTGAATTAACGGATATAGACGCTCATAGCGTGATTAGAAGAACTATAATTAAATCGGCTAAGTCTTTGATTGTCTATGAACAATCCATATTTATTACAATTCGCATGGTAGAGTAGAGTCGGATAACCTCCACTACTCGGCTTACACCAATAAGCCGTGCTGTCATGTTCTGTCCCTTGCCAATGAGCACTGGCGGTTCTACCCGTGAGCTCCTTAGGATCGTTAAGATTTTGCAATGCTCTTAACCTCTGAATCGGAAACTTATCGACGCTCTTAATAAAACGGCTGGGTTTGTCAGCGTCAATAATGAGTATCTCAGTTGCTTGAGCCGCTAGAACACGCACAATCTGCTCTGGAAAATAACGCGCTGAGCGGGGTGTCACTTCGGTGGCGCTTTTGAGTTCTTGTTGATTAGCATTGGTGGCATAGACTAGCGACCAACCGCCGCCCTGCAAGTCCATGTTGCAGTAGATATTCAACGGTTTATCACCTTGTAGCCCTTCAACCCTAATAGAATACAAACCACTCACTTTCGTGGGTTCTTGTTGGTGAAGGTTTCGGCAACTTTGGGGTAGCTGATAGGCTGCTCGTTTCAACGCATCAAGCTGGCGTTGTTGGAGTTGTATCAGGGTTTCGAGATCGCTGATGCGTTTTTGAAGCGGCTCAATTTGGGATTGATGCAATTTATCTAATTTCTCTTGTTGATTGCGTTGTTGGCGTTGTATCAGGGTTTCGAGATCGCGGAGGCGTTTTTGAAGCTGGTCGATTTGGGCTTGGTATAGTTTATCTCGTTGAGCGGTTAAATCCATCCCTCTTTTATCGAGACATGAAAGAGTATCATAATAGCTTTTGTTGTGTTGAAAACAAGCTGTTGTTTCCGCCGCCGCGACAAGCGGGGAAGTCATAGCCAGCGATAATAGAACGGTAAGCGTTTTTTTCATGGTATTCTCCTCTATAGGTGAGTGAAATACGAAATGGGTACAACTGACAGGCAAACCTGACAGGTTTAGTTTGGGGTGGTGAAAATCAGGTTCTGTGATTTATCAAAAGTTGATCCCATTGAAATGAAGCCTCATGAAAAACAATAAGTTCTGATTTTTTTTTCATTAACAATTCACAATTCACAATTCACCATTCATCATTCATCATTCATCATTCATCATTCATCATTCATCATTCATCATTCATCATTCATCATTCATCATTCATCATTCATCATTCATCATTCATCATTCACAATTCCTTTGTTACCTTTTTTCCAGTCCTCCAATTCTTTCTGTGTAATCCCTATCCCAGCAATATTATATGAAGCCAGTGTATTCAGATCATGCTGTAAATCGGCTACAAATTTTTTCTGATCGTTTTCAGGTACATTTTTGGTTAGATAATTGTTGATATATTCTTCCTGTGCCGAATCATACAGTTGTTGTGTAACAATATCGGCAATGAGTTGACGACGTGGTTGGCGGTATTTGACTCGTAAGGTGTCAATCCCTAATGATTTGGCTCGGGTTTCGTAATGCTTGCAACTACGCAGATAGGACCAAACATAAAGCTGTGCCAATGGCTCGATTTGGTTGAGCTCATAGCATGAAATCAGTGCTGAGTTGTAATCATCAATTGTAATGTCATTAAATGAAACCGGAACGAGGTTATGGCGAACCAACGGAATATTTGCGGTAAGCCGTGCCGTTCGTTTGTTGACATCAATAAAGGCTTGTAGATAGGAAAGATGTACCAGCAGAAAAAAACTTTGTTCATAAGGTGCCTGTATTTGCTGAGCTATGGAAACAATACGATTGAGTTGTGTTGTGAGTCGTTGTTTTCCTTCCAATGGGATATAGGTTGATAAGGATATTCTGACACCCATCTCACGGATTTGCCCGGCTTCTTCAGGTTGAAGAAGTCCATCTGCTAATAAATAATGCAGTGAGCGGATATTATCAACATTAATTTCCAGACGATTGATACCGTCCACCAGAAAACGTATTGCTTCCTTATGATTAAGGAGCATCACGGTTTCCATATCCAACTTGTTTGCCGCTATTTTGCCTTCTAATAGTAACTTTTCAGTATCAGCGAGGGTATAGGTATTTCCTTCCAGCCGTGCCGAGTTATAAGATAGGTTGATTAGCAAGTGATTGAAAATCTTGCGTGCGTAGGTTCCAGCCGGCAATTCATCCATTAATGGTTTGCCCTGCTGCTGCAAAAGCTGACGTTGTTCTACAGATAAATAATAAGTCTGGCTTGGTTGATAGGCTTCTAACCAATCTGCATTGTAGCTACAAGGGGCACGCTTGATCAATGGTTGGCGTATTTGATCAATGAGAGTCTGGTTTTCTGCTGTAAAAATAAAGCCTGAATCACTGAAATCAAGGTCACTCACTGGCCGGTTTTCTCGGATGGAAATCGGAAAATACCGTATTCCTTTGTTTTTACCTTGCGATTCAACCAAACCCAATTCAATCAGTTGTTGTAAACGACGGCGAATGGTGCGGTTTGATACATTCTCAGAGACATTCAGTTTTTCCGACAGTTCTGAAATAGCTGCTGGATGGCTGAATGTTTTCAGTAATGTCAGGAGTGATTGCAGTTTTTGGTTCATATCGGACAACTATTGGCAGTATATCGGACAAAACACCATTTATCGGACAGATTTCGGACATTTTGGGCTAAGCGAAATTGTGACGTAAACGAATTGAGTGAATTTAATCACATCAGAACAATATCATTTTCAATGCGAATTAAGGGTTGAATTAATTATTATGAAATCAAGGATTTATAAAAACTTCTGATTGAGAAGTTATAGAAGTCATTAAGAATTAAGAAATCCTATTTTTCAAAAAAATCGGATTTCTTTTATGTTAATATCTCTTGCGTCAAAGCGCGTCAAAGCGCGTTTATTTTTGGGAAGTCTGTGAATATCCGTTACATTTACTCGTCGTCAGGGACGCAATCAGTTTGTAGTAGTCGCTTTAGCGACTTAAAGTTTGTAGTAATCAGTTTGTAGGCTAAAGCGCCTACTACTAACTTAGGCGCTAAAGCGCCTACTACTAACTAAGGCGCTAAAGCGCCTACTACTAACTTAGGCGCTAAAGCGCCTACTACTAACTTAGGCGCTAAAGCGCCTACTACAAACGACTTTAGCCGTTGGCGTTGAAAGGGTGAATATATTATCCGATTTTTTTTGACTTGACTATGATTTCTCAAGTGGCTCAACAAGAAATCTTTTGGAAAAATTTCTATACAGTATGGATATTTTATATCCAATTTTGTGGCAGTTGAGAAAGGATATCTTCGGCGATTTTCTTAAAAAAAGCACGAATCGTCGTAAAAAACTCAGCAGGTTTACCCTCTTTATCAAAAAGAAACTGTTTTGCGAGCGCTATTTGTGATTGCTTGATTTGTTCGTATGATGCATTATCACCTAGACTATGTAATGCGTTTTCAGAGGCTTCTTTTAATTTACTTATGACTTTTCGCCGTGCATCAATAAGCCGATCACAGTTTAAATTTAACGCATTGATAGTATTTTTGGCTCTGTCTGTAATCTCATTTTCACCGATTTGTTTTCTGTTTTCAGACAGTTCTCCAGCATGTTCTCCATTAATTGTCACCCTAAAAACAGCAGGACTTTCAGGGATATCGCTTGGTTTCAAAATCTTAATCACTTCATAGTTGTTATGTAGTTCTTTTAAAAGGCACAAATCAGGTACTTTCTCACTTTTAGGTGCATCACAGCTTTCATTTCCCTTATCGGCCCAATAAAACTTAGATTTATCTGGCATCATTACGACATAATTTTTTTGTGTACCTCCCTGACAAGCACCCAATAAATTAATGCTCTCTAATGTCCAATTAAAACGGCCGTTTTTGTCAAAAGACTTAGGACAAAAATGTTCTATTCTGGGCGGATAATTTTTATATTCTGTTAACTCAGTTTCGCAATAAGCACATAAACCATGCTGTATCTCAACTAATGCTTCTCTAAGTTCTTCATAAGCGGCTTCACCCTGAGCATTTTTATAAGCTTGATAGTTCCTGAATTCATCCCAATTTCGTTCATGAGGATACTGACGAAAAAACGCGTCAAGCCCATCAGGGCGTTGTTGTAATTGTTTAACTTTCTTCATGACCCTTTTTACCGCTGATGACTTGACGACGACGAATTTCCATCTTGGCACTGATTAACTCAGGTTCATCTGGAGACAATTCATATAAACGTTTTTTGATTTTCTTGGCTATTTCGCTATCCCACTCGTCTTCTTCAATCAATTCATAGTAGCGATTCAATAATTTGGTAAACGTGTTATGACGAGGGCGCTCACTGCCTTCCATCACGCGCTCCAACACCCGACCACTTTTTGCCCCGTAAGTGTAAGAACTCACCGGTTGAGCACGAATAGTGCCATCAGTACGAAACAAGCGCACAACATTCTCTGGTTTAACAGAAGTCACCAATTCATCACTGTGAGTCGTCACAATAAACTGAGTATTCGGAAACACTTTCAGTAACGAAGCGATGGGGCGTTCATCAGAGCTTTCAATGTCCTCTTCATCAATCGCCACTATTTGTTGTTGCCAATTAGGATGCAAATGCAAGTCTACTTCGTCAATTAACACAATGGCTTCCGTTTGCAAAATGTTGGCGTTTAAATGAGGATTCGCAACTGCCATACGGCGTGCCAAATCAGCGACGAGTGCCCAAGTTGTTCGATAACCATCGCTCAATTGCTCGAGTAGCAAAGTTTCTGTTGGCTCTTGCTTATATTTAAAATCGACTAAAAGCCGAGTGGGTTTAGGAATTGTGCGTAAATGGGTACATCCCGGCAATAAGAGTTCCTGTGCCTCTCGAACCGTTTGAAGTACTGGGGAACGATATTTGTCATCATATTCAAGTCTATTCCGACGTTCAATATCTTCTTCTTCAGCAAACCAGTTTTTGACATCATTAAAACGAGAAATGCCAGTCAATGAATTATTGAGTGCATTAAAACGCCCAGTGTTTTTTTTACTACCACCACGAGGCTTAGTTTCCGAGGATAAAATCGCTCTGTTAGTCCCATAATAAGCCACTATCGGTAGTTCACGGTGTGTATCTGAGTAAATTTGACTCAGAAACTCGTGAAGCTTTTTATATCCAATTGCTTTTGGAATTTTTGAGTCTTTTTTTCTGAGAGAATTATATTTTGAGACATCCCATAAAAGACCTTCTAGGGTTTCAAGCGTTATTCTCATGTAAAGTGCTTGTTCCGATTGGTTCTTTAACGAGCCTGATAAGGCAAAATTTTCACTCAATGTGGGCATGTATTGATGAATATCATCATCACTCGCGCCTTTTCCTTTCACGCTAAAATAACTCGGTATGATACCCAATCCGGTTGCTAAAGCTTCCAAAATCGTTGTTTTTCCGTTGGCATTATCTCCAACTAAAATGGTTAATCTGGGATGTAGCGGCAAAAACATCTCATCTCTAATACCTCTAAAATTCTCAATTTTGACATATTTCAATTTCATATCAGAGTTTCCTTATCATTTTTGCGTCCGGAGTCCAAGATTTATCTTGGACGTCTAAAAGCCCGGAGTCCAAGATTTATCTTGGACGTCTATTTGTCCGGAAAACGGGATTGTGGAACAACCCTCGTGTGGGCCATGCTGACGCTTGTTCGCAATCACATTTTCAATGAAAGTGCCACAAGTGTAGGCCACGACGACCTAATTTGGGGGCCATAAAACATTTTGAATGTTTTCAAATCAAATCATGGCCCACAAAATGAAATAAACGCAAAAGACGTAAAAGACGCAAGAGACAACCAAATAAACTTGCGTCTGCAAGCGTCACTAGCGTGCGTTAAAATCTTTGATTTCATAATAATTAATTCAACCCTTAATACCGCATTAATACTTTCACTGCTGATCGGAAAAGCCGGTTTGATAGGTTCTAACCACTGCGTCCTTTCATCAATTCCCACCGGTTCACCGAGACTTTTCATTAACCCTTGTTCCAAAAACCACAACACCTGTTGTGTCAAAGAACGGCGATGATGGGCAGCTTCCCGTTTAAGTCTCCTGTATAATTGTTCAGGGATATTTTCAATTGTTAATGTAGACATCATACTTTGCTTACTTTTTTTTCAACTCCCAAGATAAATATTGAATTCCAGTTTTATAACGACAGGGATTATATTTTATAACGGATTGATAAGAATTTCTGTCATTGGGTGTTATTATTTTTTTTATAATAGATATGTTACAAAAAAATCCGTTATAAAATAGAACATTTATAATGCGAATTAAGGGTTAAATTTAATCTTATAAAATCAATAAATTATAAAAACATTTCCATTGAAAGTGATTTTAGAAATATTTGTTCATTATACATTTTTCATTTTTCATTCTTAATTCGCATTTATAGTTATTTACAAACCAATCCCAAGAGTGATGAGAAGTTTTTTCGTTGGGTGTGATTGTGTTTTTTCTAATATCTCTTATATAAAAATCAGTAGGGTGGGTAAGCCAATGCCATTAAGTTAAGGATAACTGACTGATTTTATTCAAGTCGTACAGTCGTACCGCGTTACGATATGGCATTGGGGCAAGTAATCCCAGGGCAACCACAACGGATTGCCCCTACGAGAGTTATGGTACCAAATGCCGAGGTAAATAGATATACTTATTGGTGCTGCCTGGCGGCGTGTAATACCAAGATTTGGCGCGACTGCGGTGCATCAGGCAAGACTTGACATCGTTCGGAATCATTACTCACCGGCAAAATATCCGCAATCCCGCTCAGTTCGGCAATGGTTTTATTTTCCAGTTCGCGCCCCATGAGCCACTTGCGGGCATATTGACATAGTTGGCGGGTATTCATCTCTTCCAATTTTTGCAGCCAATCATCATTGCCGCTCACTTGAGCTAAGACATAAAAAAGGGCAGCAGCCATGGCGGATTTCGGATCGCATACACTGAAGCGCGTGAAGGCATTCTTCAGTTCAGAGACAAAGATATCAATACGGTTGTGCAACATATTGAACTCGCGCGCTTCAATGACAATGACTTCGCGAAAAGTTGGGTAACTATGATAGCTGTATTGTTTATTCGCATAGCCTTCAACAAAGGCGAGGGCATTGATCGCATTAATATCCGTCGCGGTGATGCCATGCTGTTGGAATGCCGCCTCTAAGCCAGCTTGGCTAATCAGGGTATTGGAGTCTACCTTCGCGATTTGGGCTGTCGTTTTCGGGGTTTCCTTAGCGTCAGCCTCTTTAGCGTCAGCCGTTTCCGTACTTTTCGCCTTAGGCGTCGCAACGGTTAAACGGTTTGCCAGTAATCGGAGGCGGCTGTTAATGGAGTTTTGTAGATCGCCAATCGTTTTGTAAATCTGTTCCTGTAACTTTTTTCGTTGCGCCGTTCTTTGGGCTTCTTCGCCTTTGGCTTTCACATGCAAATCAATGATGCGCTGCGGATAGGTGAGTTCCGTGAGGCTGCCTTTAAAACGGCGAAACAGAATGGACTTGGTTAACGGGGTAAACAGTGCCCAGATAGGGGTATAATCCCAGTAGTCCAGTTGACGACTATCCTGTCCCATCGCCGCCAATATCTGCGCCGGTTTTTCTGTGGCTTTTTTTAACGCCGATTCGACTAATAATAATTGAGGCGATTCTTGACGAGGGCCAGGCTCATCAGTGAGCAGCACAATGGCTCGTAAGGCATGTTCGCGCCAGTAACGGGATTTCGGATCTGTAATGACTTTATATAAAGCACCGTACAGATTTTCATTTTTGCCGCCCAGGGCAAAATCCATTTGGCGGTGAATCTCTTCCCGATCCTCCGGAAGTTTGAGGTTACTGAAGATAGTCTCGCTTTCTTCAGCATAAGCGATCATGCTAACTCGGATATCCAGGCTGGTACTGATGGATTGTCCACCACCGGCCGTTTGAATCACAAAGTGACTTTGACGATGCTTTCTAGATATCTGTGTACACAGTTTATCGATAAAAGTCCGTACCTCGGCAATCACGTTGGCCATGGAGTCGCTGCGATCAACGACAAAGACTAAATCTACGGCGCGAAGATCGTCAATAAGACGACGCAACTTTGTCATAATGGCACGCAACTGATCGTCGCTCAAGGTCAATTTTGAGGTGCCGATGGTAGCTACTTGGTACCAACCGGTTTTTTCATTGAAGCCTTTCACGTAGTAACGAGGTAGCATCAAATCGAGTCCAAATGGGCCAAAACGCACTTGCAAAGCTTCATCCGCACGGCCTTCGCGCACTGCTGGTTGGGCTAAGGCAAGATTTTCCTCGGCCAAAACCGGGCTATCTTCGCGAGGTTCCGCATATATGCGGGCCGGTTGATTATCATTAAAACGATCTTTCAAGGCTTGGCGCTCGGTGTTGTATTCGAGTGCGACATTGGTGGCCCACTCGGTGACTTCATATTTAGGGATCCAACCGAGCAGGGTATCTTGGGCATCTTGACTGGTGCTGGCATCGGTTGCGAAAATGTTGGACTTGACCGTCAAATGGCTAGAATGCCCTAACAGATACCAGAGTTGCCCCTCAAACGCTTCAATGGCATAGACATAACGCCATAAGTGTTTTAAGGATCCCAAGTCAAATTCACTGAGTTTTTCGCCCTTGATAATTTTACCGTCGGGAGTCAGTTTGGGCGGCTGTTTGCGTGGCTTAAAGTAGCCGGAGAGCGATTGAGAAAAAACGGCGTGGGCACTTGTAGCGTCTCACCATACCAACGCTTGGAATGGGTGACGGGTTTGACACCCTCAATACAAGCGCCTTCGATGGGCTGCGGATTGGCGATGGCGTTATGCCATAGCCCGATAGACAGTGCTAGGCCTAAAAGCCATGATGGTGATGAATGTCTCATAAGAGATTTTACCTCTAGTTATTGACAGTGATTGTTGGACAAAAACAACGCCGAGAAATTTTCACCCTTTTAGAATCAGAATTTGCAGAATTTGCAGAATTTGCAGAATAAGTACTTAATTAGTTTATGTTTTATTCATAATTTTCATAATTTTCATAATTTTCATAATTTTCAGAATAAATACTTAATGATTTTAGGTTTTATTCAGTTAATTGTCAAATTCTGAAAATGATTATTTAGATCGAAAAATGACTTTCATGCCGGTACGTCGTTATTGATTGACGTTGATAATCTGTCTGAATCAGAATTTGCAGAATTTGCAGAATTTGCAGAATAAATAGTTAATGATTTTAGAAATAATACCGACTGTTTATGGCAAGCAATCTATGAAATAGTGGTTAACCATTGATTGTTATCACCGTATTAAGTGGCCGGGTTGTCGTCCATTTAAAAAAGTCTCGTAATGCAAATCAATATACAGACTTTTTCCGTCTATTGCAAAGTTTTTTCAGGGTTTTGGCATTGTAGGCCGTACCTTGTGGCCGTTCAGCGTTAAAGGGTATTGGTTAGGGACTGGGGTGACGTAAACGAATTGTGAAGTGTTAATTGTTATTGGTTAATAGAGTTAAGTTATTGTTAGACTACCTGATTTAGGGGCCATAAAATGTTTTGAATGGTTTCAAATTGAGTTATGGCCCCCTACGCAGGCATATCGTTTGTAGTAGGCGATTTATCGCCTCAATCGTGTTTTTTCCTTATAGTTTGTAGTTTGTAGTTTGTAGTAGGCGATTTATCGCCTCAACCTTATATTTATCAATATTATTATGGTTATTTGGACTATCTGGTTTGAGGGCCATAAAATACGTTGAATGTTTTCAAATTAAGTTATGGCCCCCAACGCGCAAATCCGGCAAGAAATCGGATTTCTTCAAGAAATCGGATTTCTCTTGATTTTTGGATTTCTCTTCTCTTTTTCTGTTGATTTCTCGAAACGTTGGAGGTTTTCAAATGAAGTTATGGCCCCCGTCGCGCGGTCAGAAATCGGATTTCTTTTTGGATTTCTCTTCTTCTGTTGATTTCTCGAAACGTTGGAGGCTTTCAAATGAAGTTATGGCCCCCGTCGCGCGGTAAGAAATCCGATTTCTTCAAGAAATCTGATTTCTCTTTCGTAAATAAATCTGATTTTCTGTGCGTTAAAAATCGGATTTCTCTTTTGTATGTGATTTTTTGATATGCTACCACAGGTTTCACTAAAGCTATTATCTCGCGTAGCGAGTTACTGCGTTTCATATTCAACCCTTTCAGGGTTGGGGCCCTCCCCGGCCTTTCCCCAGGTTGCACCTCAATGCCATTAGTGTAGGGGCAATCCCTTGTGGTTGCCCTACAAACCGTTATGTAATGTAGGGGCAATCCTTTATGGTTGCCCTCACCCAAAAGCTTAACTTAATGGCATTGAGGTTTCACCTGGGGCTATTCATATTCAACCCTTTCAGGGTTGGGGCCTACTTGGCACCTTTTCCCCAGGTTGCACTTTTTCTTTGTCGCGGCTCAGTGCTAAGCGTTCATAAAGACCAGAATTATTTTGACGCTTCAGTTCACGCAGAGACCAATTGGCGGAAATTGATTCTATTTCATAGAAATTTCGCTCATTGTGATTATTAATTCCCATCAGAAAAACATAATGTGACCAGCTCAACGGAAATGGTGCATAAGATTTTGCAGACAGTGTCTGCAAAATGCTTGACAGATTGTCCGATAACAATTTATCATTAGTATTCTGTTGCATTCGTTCGTTATATTCCAGATAGAACCGTCGCTTATGATTAAGATTACTCCAAGAGTACCCTCTCCCAAACTCATTGGTTAGGCGTTTGGAAAGTTCTTTCAGTATCTGTTCTCCATATTCAGCCCGTTTTGCACCCTTTTGTTCATGCTCAACAATCAAGCGTCCAATCTCAAAATTGGTTAACACTTGTAAAGCATTGACATTGCAAACAGCAGCCTGTCTGGCAGAAATAAGTAGTTTACGAATATGACTATAAAGTGGATTTACGGGTTCATTCATACTCCAATCTCCTCAAAGTAACAGGCAATTCATTCTGGTTTGATGGCCATAAAATTGAGTTATGGCCCCAGGCATATCGTTTGTAGTAGGCGATTTATCGCCTCAATCGTGTCTTTTCCTTATTGTTTGTAGTTTGTAGTTTGTAGTAGGCGATTTATCGCCTCAACCTGATATGTTTGTAGTAGGCGATTTATCGCCTCAACCTGATATTTATCAATATTATTATGGTTATTTGGACTATCTGGTTTGAGGGCCATAAACGACTTTGAATGTTTTCAAATTAAGTTATGGCCCCCAACGCGCAAATCCGGCAAGAAATCGGATTTCTTGAAGAAATCGGATTTCTGTATGTGGGCGATAAATCGCCTACTACAAACCTTACGGTGTTTAGTCTAGTGTCTGTGGATAATGATTACAACTGACTGCGTAGTTGTTCGATGGGATCAACCCGTGTTGCTTGGCGGGTAGGAATCAGTGCTCCCAGCAGTGAGGCGATCAGAATAATGCCAACTGTTTTTATAATCCCGCTTTCCGTAATCGTTAAAGGGATTGAGGCAATTTTGGCCGTATCGCTGAAAGGCGGAATAATGTAACCAATGGCTAAATTCGCAAGGGGCTGAAGCAGGGTGAAGCTCAGCGCAACGGCTATAAGAATGCCTGTCACTAGCCCGGCAAAACTGACCATCAGGATTTGCAATAGGTATAGGCGGCCTACTTCCAAGGCGGGCATGGCAAACGTGCGGAGGATACCGATATCTAAACGTTTGCGCCAAACATATCCCATGCCAAAGAGGGCGACATTGAAAAAGCTTAATAACATTAATATGATTGAGCTGGCAATGACGAAAAAGTTAATGGTTGGGGTGATGCGATTAAGGGCTTCGGTGAGACCAAAGTTGAAAGGTTCTACCCAGAGATTTTTGCCCCGTGGATCGGCAGTAATCTCTAATTGTTCACAGAATTCTTGTTCTTCTGGTTTCTGTTTAATGGCACACATTACTCGTCGTCGGCTTTGCGGATCTTTGTAGTAACGCAGCCAAATGAACGCTTGGCTATATTCTAACGCATAACGTTTAGGATCGGTGGGTAGCGCAATGTAATCTCCCTGTTTCAGCGGTTTTTGAAAACCACAGCTTTCGCAATGGAGCCTGTAACGACTGTTTTTTTCCACTATTTTAAATTCAGGAAACAGGGGTTGGCTGGTGGCGTCCACAAATTGGAGTCCATAGGATGGGTGCCACTCATAGCGTTGGCTATAGTAGTAAGCCCGGGCGACATCGTGATGAAACCAAATATCGGGATACTCTTTATCGGGCAGATCGATAACACCGGAGACAGGTACTTGCCGAGATTCAAACGCCCTAAAAGCACGCCGTATTTCAGAATCGTGCGGTGCCAAGGTGCGGAGAAATTGGATATTAACATAAAGCGTTTGTTGACCGTTCTTGAAGGCTTCCAATTTATCGGCACTGATGTTTAAGCCATTTTCGCCCAATATCCGTTTATTGATCATTAACTCAAAGTGGCGTTGACTAGGATCAATACTGAATTTTGCCACCTTTCCCCAATAACGAATGCCATAGTCCGGGTTGAGCATGGGATCGTCTGGGGCAACGGCAAAGGCTTTTAACATGAGCTTTTTCGGCTCGGTTTGGGTGTCCCCGTTAGCGGGAGGTGTCGGCCAAATATCGAACCCGTAGGTAAAATCTTCAGCAATCCATGACAGGTTTTCCACATCGCCCTGTTTGGTGACAAGCGTTTTAAGAAAAGCTTGTTGCTCATCGGTAAAGGTTGCGGATTTGAGAGATTGTACGCGCAACGTTCCCATCATCGGCCGCGCTTCTTCTAAAGAGCGATCAACTATCGATTCGACCGTTGAGGCGAGTGCAAACAAAATCAATAGGGTTGCTGTGGCAAACCAGATACTGATAAAACCGAAGATTACTTCACGACGACCGCGATAATATAAAAGATCGTGGCGAATATAGTAGCCAATCGAATGCCAATCCATAATAAATTAAGCCCTCCTTTTTTTAATGAAAAATGAAAAATGAAAAATGAAAAATGAAGAAATCAATGATAAGTCATTTTTATAGGAAAAGTTAAGCAACAAAACACCTACAAAAAGTATAACTAATGATGCGCGTTAGAGGGCCATAACTTAATTTGACACATGAAAAACTATTTTATGGCCCTCAAACTCTAAAATTTCAAATAACCATAACTTTTTTATGTTAATAACAGGAGTCCACGTCTTTGAGGCGATAAATATTTTAGGCGATAAATCGCCTACTACAAACACTACAAACACTACAATGTATTCTAATGCCATGATTAGTTTGTGGTTAGAAATCCGAGTTTTTTGAAAAATCGGATTTCTTTAAAATTAAGCACTTTTATTAAAAAACTGTTTAACGGCTTTGCTGCAATGTTCCCGAATCTCTTCCAAACCTTCTAATCCCCGTTGGACTAAAACGGAGCCTTCCTGATGTTTTTTCTCTTCCAAGTAGACAATACGGTCAGCATAGTAGGCCGCGACACAAGGATCGTGAGTTACTAGGACTAACGCATTTTGTTCTTTTTTCACAATGTTCAGAAAAATCTCCATCACTTCTTTGGCGGTTGTGCTGTCCAAATTCCCGGTGGGTTCATCTGCGAAAACCACATCGGGACGGTGGATTAAGGCGCGGCCAATGGCAACCCGCTGGCGTTCCCCGCCGGAGAGCTGATCGGCACTCAAATTGCCTTTTCCTTGTAATTTCACGGCTTCGAGCATCTCACGCTCCAAGCGGCGAATTTCCGTCAGCGGTTTGCGTTGCAGACGCAACGGTAAGCCAATGTTATCCAAGGCATTAAAGTTGCCTAACATAAAAGGAGTCTGAAAAACAAACCCGAAATGGCTGCGTAATGTATCACGGGAGATGGGTTGAGCGGTATTACCTTTTTTCAAGGTTAATCCGTCAGAATCGACGGTATATTCTTGATCCTGAAAAGCGTAATGAATCGCTCCCGCAGTGGGAGTATCCAGTGAGGCGAGCAGATTAAGCAGCGTGCTTTTACCGGAGCCGGAGAGGCCTAAGATGGCTAAACACTCACCGGAATAAATCTCTAAATTAATCTCCTTGAGCACCGCCTCTTTTGGATAGTTAAAAGACAGATTCTGAACCTGAATAATGGGTTGTTGGGTTTCTGGCATTATTATGATTTCCATCTATTTTGTCCGGAGTCCAATTTTGTCCGGAGTCCAAGATTTATCTTGGACGTTTATTGAGTCCGGAGTCCAAGATTTATCTTGGACGTCTACTTATTCACTAGCACCGCCCCTAGCACTAGGGTGTTTACTGGGAGCTTTTTTTAATGAATATTTTTCATGCTGGTTTGCTGTTTGTCAAATTACCACCGAATGTCGAAGACATTTTCAAAGCTGCCAACCTCGAAGGGGTTGAATGTAAATGAGACAACTTTATAAATTGATTTATTAAAAATTTCAACAAGTTATAAAAATTCATTTTCAACCCCTTCAGGGTTGATATTTTTTGTGACATTTTTCCCCAGGTTGCACCTCAATGCCATTAAGTGTAGGGGCAATCCCTTGTGGTTGCCCTACAAATCGTCATGTCGTGTAGGGGCAATCCTTTATGGTTGCCCTCACCGAAAAGCGGTACGATATGGCATTGAGGTTTTCCTTAAGCTATTCATATTCAACCCTTTCAGGGTTGCAAACCATCGATATCGGGGTGATTTTACAAACACAAAATCAGCATGAAAAATATCGCATAAAAAAAGCTCTCAGTAAACACCCTACCCTAGCACCGCCCTCGTCCTTATACATAACTTTTTAAATACTTGATTTTATTGATTTTAAAGGGCAGGGCCCACGTCAGAAATTAATTCATTAAAAATCAATGTTCTTTTATCCGTTTATTTCGAGTATCCGTTGTACTCGTCAGGAATGCGCCCGGTATCCAAAAGACTTATGTATAACGATGAGAGCACCGCCCCAGGAGATTAATCACCACTATTCCACGCCTTTAAGCGCCCAACCAATTCAGTATACCAATAACTACTTGGGGTAAGGCGGATGAAATGAATTCCTTGCTTAGCCCAAGCCTCTCGTTGAGATTGCTTAGGAAGCCGACGACTTAAAATGACCAGTGATTGCTCTGGCGTTTGCAAGGAAAGGCGTTTGATCTGCCGCTCCAAATCGGCAATTGATAAACGATGTGCGAATAAAAGAGTCAAGTAACGTCCGCCATCTTGCCACCGCTGTTGTTCTGCCAAAGCAGAAAGCACTTGTGGCACCTGCTGCGAAAAATTGGCGTGCCGATACTGACCACGCATATTTTGTATCGGTTGGATTAACCGGTTAAAAATTTTTCGGTTGTCCGTCTGAGAATTGACGGTTGTGCGACTGTACTCCTCCAAACCGATCTTGTGTGCGTTATTGACATCAAGAAACCATATTTGAAATGTCATCTCCTGTTTTATAGAACGCAAGAAATTAGCCAGCGGATTAGCCAATTGTCGGGCACGATAATCCCAGACGCCACGCCACTCGCCTTGCGTTTTCACAAACACCCAATTAATGTGAACTGCGTCGGATTTAGGCGCGGGAACATTTAGACACTCTGATCCCACCACTTTATCAGCCGTAGCGAGTTGATAATAGGAATAATTATTGCATAACTGCGGCCGATTTTGCCGAGGCGAAACCGGGATGCCCTGATTAAACAGGCGATCATGCCCTTTGTCAAAACCTTCAATCTCGTCCGCCTTCACGGCCGGTGCTGTTAATGACCAAAGCGGCTCATCGTCATAAATACGCGTAAAGCGGCGCGTTGTTTTGGTATGACGATCAAACACAGCATAAGGATTATCAGCAGTGCCTTTGATAATATTGCGGTGACTTAAGGGGAATAAGCGGGGCCAATCACCACAATAAATCGTTAACAGTGCTTGATTATTAGCAAGCCTTTGATCAATATGGAGCGTTGGCATTTCAGGAAAACCTTGTAGGGTTATTTGCCCTCCTAAGAGATCGAGAAACCTTAGGTTATTTCTGCCACCACAGTTAAAATACCCATCATCATTAACTTGGCATTCCCGCTTGTTATTCAACAGCCAGCGCATTTCCCGCCATAAACTCCGTTGAGGGAGGTGAGTCTGTAAAAGACGGGGAGTCGGTACGACTTTAATTTGAAATGAATGAGCCATTTTTTCTGGCTGTCCTTTCGGCCACGGTTTTAAGCCACGCTGCCCTCGTGAATAGCCACGCTTGTAGAGACGTTGGCAGAGTTTTTTTGGAATATCGACCGTTGTCGAAGTAAAAGCCAGCTTGGTATATTCTGCGGATATCGGCTCAAAGCTCAATGAACATTGCCCAAAAGACAAATCGCTTGCCAGTATTTTCCAAACGCTGTCGGATTGTTCCAAATGGCTCAGTGGCCCCACAATCCGCCAGTCTTTCGGTTCAGAATGAGAATCGTCAAGCGTGAAGTCAAGTGATAACAGTAATTGACGGGTATCAATATAAATACCGTCGCCTTTGAGTTCGATCTTGATTTTGTCTTGACTATCAAAATAGGGACAAACAAGCTTGGCACCGTTCACAAGGTTGTTGATCCAAGTTTGTGCCGACTCTTTTTTAATTGGACAACGGCTAGTCCAGTTAACCGTCGCCTCATCGGGATAACGAACCGTGGGTTTGAGAGTTTTTTGTCGCACCTTAAAAGTCAGTTGGCCGGCTTGAGTGGTCAACTTGATGAGTTGAAGAGGCGCTTTTAAAGCATTAGTCTCTTGTAAAGTCAGGCTAATTTCTGACTTAAGGGGTGAGTCAGGCAAAAACCATAACGGTAAGGACAATCGCTGCTCCGTGTCTTCAAGCCGTGTATCTATCTTAAAGAGATTTTCATCGCGCCATTGGACTTCAAAGGATAATGGACGCTGGCCGAACAGGGTGGTTAAAGGCACTGGCTTCCTGCTATTATCAGCGAATATCTGATTATTGATTTTAAGAGAATAACGATCCCCCCAACGAGTTGCCGAACGGCTAGGGGATAATTCATTAAGATATGAAAGTCCCCGATAAGAGCCAGCCGTTAAAACGACAACTGCCTTCGGCTCAAGCTCAGCAAGCCAAGCCAGTAACTGCTTGGAAATTCCCGAATAGGGAACATGCCAAGGCCAAAGATTAACCTTAACCTGTTGTTGTGGATCAGCGGCCTTTATCGCGTTGGCTAATTTTTGTAAGGTTTTCGCATAGATCGCCATCTCTTCTACCGCCCGGCTTTCTGCGCCTATTCCAAGCCGCCACTGTGCGTAGTTGAGCTTGATGTTCTGGAACGTTGAATCTCCAGAAAAATCTTCCCGTGCGACAAACGGTGTGAGTTCTCCCGTCTCGGTATCTAGTGCCGCCACTTTCTCAAAACAACGGGAGATTTGAGATTCTGTTTGTGTACCCAGCTCAGAAAACTGATCTTGAGAGGACACATACAACCGTTGTTGAGAAGGCACATAAATCACGAGATCACTCTCATCAATTTTTGGCACATCTCTACATTCATGGATCGACTCGTCGACAGAACGGCTATGATATAGCGTAGAGTCATCTGAATATTCTGGGAACGTTGTCGTTGAGTACGCCTGAACGCCAATACTCCATAGAAGTAGTAAGCCAATCGTTAGGAAATTGGATAACGTGTTCATATTGAAAATTCTCCTGGCAATGCACATCTGCAAATTTTCTCCTGTCAATGCACACAGTGCAAATTTTATGACCAAAGCCTCCATAGAAGTAGTAAGCCAATCGTTAGGAAATTGGATAACGTGTTCATATTGAAAATTCTCCTGGCAATGCACATCTGCAAATTTTCTCCTGTCAATGCACACAGTGCAAATTTTATGACCAAAGCATTAATTGAACCAACGGCAACAACGTTGCCGACCCCCTACAACATTTTTAGCACCACACGAAAAACATGAAATATCATAGCAGACTGACGAAAAAACACAACACGATACGGAGGTACTTCAAATCCGTGAAAATGACGCTCAGTCAAATGACAATGAAAAATGAAAAATGAAAAATGAAGACTTTCAATTGTCTTGCTGCTCAATTGGTAAGGTTTCTTTTGATGGCCAGGTTTTCAAACTGATACTTAAAAAATACCAGGATTGCTTATAAAAACTGATTAACTAAATCCCTTATCAAACCAATCCTTTCTTATATACAATCCTTGTAAAAACGGTTTGAGGGCCAGGCTGGCGAATTGAATTTGTTGAATTGATTGAAGGCCCTCTCGATAAAAACTTGCTACTTGGACAAGTGGGAAACACACAACAATACTTAAACACGACAAGGATTGCTTATAACTAATTACGCTTAGTACAACGAATTACGCGGATAAGCGAATTAAAGATGAGTACAACTAATTACGCTTAGTACAACTAATTACGCTTAGTACAACGAATTACGCTTAGTACAACGAATTACGCTTAGTACAACTAATTACGCGGATAAGCGAATTAAAGATCAGTACAACTAATTACGTACGCTTAGTTTAGTACAACTAATTACGCTTAGTACAACTAATTACGCGGATAAACCAATTAATTGCCAAGATGCTTTTCTATTCCTTTTCTGTGAAAGTACCCGCAATATCTAGTACAACGGATACGCGAAATTAACGGATTTTCAGAATTGGGGGTGGCGAAATAACTTAGCCATGACGATTGATTTATTGTGAAAATACCCACATATAGCATCTATCAGGAATGCACCCTGTATCCAATATATTTGTGTATAACGATGAGATCATAACTGCGGTATCGTCATCCAACACATAACCATCACAAACAATGCAGGTTCCTTTTTCTATCAATAGGTTAGCCAAAAGGCCTACAACTTTTCATCTGGCACTGTTCACTGTCGATAAAATACGAGCGTTTCAAACGTCAGCATGGCCCTCAATTGGTGAGGTTGTTCTCAATCATGTTCCTTTTTCTATCAATATTTTAGCAAAGTGGCCGACACGACTAACGTGAGTTCTACTTTATTTTTCAATAAGTTATATAAATAAATCTTATGTTAATCAAGTTGTTGATTACAATTAATTGATTAAAAAAACATTTTTATTAGATGATATACCCTTAGCATTAATACGTGAATAACCCTTATTTGTGGGCCATCAACTGGAATGAAACAGTACAGCTTAGGTGTGTTTTTGTTAACTGATTGATGCTACTTCTACTCGGTTAACCGCCACGCTAAAACCCTTATCAACAAACGGTTTAAGCGTTTTTTCAGGCCAGTTAACCGCCACGCTCTGTAAAGATTTATGATGCACTCCCAATAAATCCGCAGTCCCTCTTTCACTCATAACCGCAGTATCATCATCCAACACATAACCATCACAAATAATGCCGGGTATCAACTCGACTTGTCCATAATAGACAGCTTTTCGTTCTGTCATAATAAACCTCGTCTATAGATATACGTCTAATTAAGGCCGAGAGTGAGGCAGGCCGCTAGACGATTCGGCTCTTCGGGGTGCATTTCCCTAGTGCAGGAGAGCGGAAGTTTCCATACCATCCCCAACGCCAACGGCTAAAGCCGTTGTCTAAAAGCGAAAGTAGGCTAAAGCCTACTCAGCATCTTGCAGTGCCCTTTAGGGTACTTTAGCTTTCTAAGTTAGGCCAGTTGTACCGTTAATGGATTGATATTAAACGGCATTTCTTTGCCAAGCTGTTCTAAATCGTATAACTTAATAATGATACCAGGTTTAGCTTGTAAAATACCATTGAAAAGTGTTTCTAGGCTAACCTTGTGATGAAAACGAACTAAGCTATAACGTTGAGTAATCAGCTTTTCCCGTGCTTTTTCTTGAGCGTCATCATAATAGCGGTGGCAATAACCGTTGCATTCTAAAACCAACATTAATTTGCCCACAAAGAAATCAACCTTGTATGGGCCAATCGGATAGTTAAAGCGCAAATCAAAACCTTCAAACACTTTGGATAACACTTCTCGCCATTGGATTTCTACCGACGTCTCCGCTTTAACAAAAGAGCCAACTTGCCCAAAGACTTTCTTTTTGAGTTCGATACCAACGACACTATCCATTCCCAGCGCAATTTTGGTGACATCATCAATGCGATAGCCATTCATCCGTGAGGCTTTATAGCCGATAGAACGGATAGTTGCCGAATCCAGTTTAAGCGGCTCAATGTCATCTTTGTGTTTTCTAAGGAAACTATTGAGAGTGCTTTCTGGCACTTCAAGGAATTGGGCAATGTCCTTTTTGATGGCGATGTCATTGGGAGCCGAACAACTAAAACCAAACTCTTTGATGAGTTTAACCACATCTATGTAATTCTGTTGGGCGGTTTGTTGAATGTTGGGAGAAAGGCCGCATGCTTGCTTGATTGCGGTATCAAGGGCTGCTCTTACGAGAGATTTTAGGAGAATAACGCATCTTTCTCCGATATGCCTTTGATTACTCCGCAATGCACGATGAGCTAATGATAAAGCATAGGCCGAAATCAGTGCTTCAATCGTCTCAGCAGTATAAACAATTATTTTCCTACCTTTATAAGGGCTATTTTTAGCGACGACTTTTACTGAGTTAGGCACCATGCTCAAACCCTTATCAATAAACGGTTTAAGCGTTTTTGGGGGCCAGTTAAGCACCATGCGTTTTAACGGTGCGTGATCCATACTCAATAGCTCGGCAGTTCCTCTTTCACTCATAACCGCGGTATCGTCATCCAGCACATAACCATCACAAATAATGCCGGGTATCAACTCTACTTGTCCGTAATAGACGGCTTTTCGTTCTGTCATAATAAACCTCGTCTGTAGATATACGTCTAATTAAGGCCGATAGTGAGGCTTTTCAAGTCTGTTAATAATCGACTTCCCCAGCGTTCCCCCAGTCGTGTTGCCCACCAAAACGTTGTTTGTTGAAGGATATTTATCATTATACCCCACGAAATGGTGGGCAAACAAAAAGACGTTTACCCACCCTACTGGCTGATTTAAACGTCCAATATCCGGCGCCAATAAGCCGGCAATTGAGCCATCGTCAGTCACGCCTACCAGAATCCGCCCGCCACCTGAATTAGCAAATGCCACCATTTCAGCAGCTAACTGGTTAGCGTTTTTGAAATCAGCCTTGAATTGGAGGCGGTTACTTTCACCACACGCAATTGTCTCAAGAAGTGCTTGTTTGTTAGTATCCATTGTGTGTCAAAGAAATTGTCAAAGAAATCCTATTTTTTGAAAAAATATGATTTCTGGCAAAGTGTTGTCCTACTTCTTAGATGAGGTTTTTCTCGATAGGGCCTTCAATCAAATCAGGTGAATCAATTTTACAACATGGCCCTAAAAAAACCGTTTTGGAATGGCACCTTAGTGTTTTTCATTTTTTACAAGGATTGTATTTTAGAAAGGATTTGATCGTGATGGATTTTGGCTTGAAATTCTGAGTGTGTCCCACTTCTTAGATGATGTTTTTCTCGATAGGGCCTTCAATCAAATAAGGTGAATCAATTTTACAACATGGCCCTCAAAAAACCGCTTTGGAATGGCATTTTAGTTGTGTCAAAGAAAAGAAATCCTATTTTTTGAAAAAATAGGATTTCTGGCAATACATAGAATGGTTATCGTGTCAATTGAGAAATGGTGGGTTTCGCTTCGTTCGGCGGGTGCTGGCGTTCTTGCCGGGTTTGCATTTATTTATTGAATAATCGTCTTCGGGACACTCTTTTCCGTCATGAAATACGCACACTGCATATTCTTGAGTCCAAGTTCCCATATCCTTAACGACGGTTTTGATCTTATTGCCGTCTTTTTCGCAGTCGGTGAATTTCTGACCACATTGCCCACGATAGAAAGCCCACGTCTCGCACGAACTTCCATCGGGAAAAATACAGCCTTTCTTTCCCAACTGATAACCTTGATCGACACAATAGGCAGACGAAGGATTCTGCACGGCAACTGCAACGCTGGAATTGAACAGCAGTCCCATTGATACTAAGCTCATATAAATGGGCATGTAAACATTCTTCTGTAAAATTTTCATGGCTATGACTTCAATTGGAAGAATTCTTATTATAACTGATTTTGGGGTGAACCTTCAAAAATGGTTGACACGTAGGTCAACCCCTACATGATTCAAGCACTTATCTTCCGGTTCATGACAGTAGAGACAAAATTGTCGATCAGCTTGTGCTAGAGCACCGTGCTTGCTATTCAAAAATTCTTCGTTGTGCATTAGGGGAATCGAATCCTCGTGACAAACCGAACAATCTTTTTCAGATAGATGTTGACTTTCAGAGCGAAGTTGAGCCGCCGCCGAAGGAATAGGCGTTTTTATCCCGTAAAATGAGGCGAGGGCCGTCACGCCAGTCATTAGCATCACAAGCAACCATTTCATGATATTTCCTTTCTTAGTGTTTTTGCTGTAGTGTTTTTCTAATAACTATTTCAGATAAAGATTTCTTGCGGTCATTTTTTTTGTGATAGGGTATCAAGTGTCGCAGATACACTTTAAAGTCATCCAAGTCATCACCGGATTACCGCAAGAAATATTTTTATCCAAATCTTTAAGGTTTCCAAAACATCAGAGGTTTTTATCGCTCGACATGCCTCGTTGTGCTCCGAGGTCTATCCAACGAATCAAGGTAAGGAGTTCATCCCCAGTCAACTGTTTCTCGCCTTGGTTCTCTATCAGCATTTTTGATGGATGTGGAATGTCCCCTTGAAGTTTACGCGGTGCGTGTAGTTCCTTGCCAGTTAACTTTTCTATCAAATAACTTCTACTTGAGAGTGCCTCACGGTAATTAACAAAGGCCAATAGGTTGGTGAAGGCATGTTCACCAGTGAGATCAAGTTTACCCATTGAATGGCAACTCACACACTTATCCTTGAGAATTGGACGAATATCCTTTTCATAAGTCAGTCGTGTCAGTGTCACTGCCGCGTTCCAGTTGAGCGGCTTAAGCGTGCATTTTGTGATCCCAAGTGGTATAAGTCCGTGATGCTGAAGTGATTGCATCAAAATATAGGAAGCCGAAAATTTTCAAACCGCCACTCAACAATCCGTTTATTCTCCTAATCCGTTGTACTAGAGTTAGACATCCAAAATGTTTTTTTATAAATTATTAGGCTTTATATTTGTAGGTTTAGCCGCGCTAGGCGTGTTTTTACCATTGTTGCCTACAACACCATTTCTGTTGCTAGCGGCTGGTTGTTTTGCAAAATCATCTGAGAAATGGCATCAATGGCTGATATCAAATAGAAATTTTGGGCCCATCATCAAAAACTGGCATAATAAAAAGTGTATCTCATACTCAACAAAGATAGTGGCGATTTCATCAATTATCGTATTTGGTGGGTATTCAATTCTATTCGCTGTGAGTAATCTTTATTTGAGACTTTTTGGTTCTTTAATACTTGCAACGGGTTTCTATTTTGTTTCTCGTATCAAAGTCTGTCGAAATGACTCGATATAGGAAGATACTTTGCACAGTTGAAAATTGAAACCAAGTGTTTAGCCTCAATGCCATTAAGTTAAGGAATTAGAAACAAATAATCCCCCCGCCTTTGGTAAAGCCGTCGTCTAATAGCTGAAGTGCCCTAAAGGGCACTGAAGACTCAATGCCATATCGTTTGCTTAGAAAAAAATCCTGAATTTACCAGTCCCCTTTAGGGGACTTTAGCTTTGAGACAACGGTTCAGGCTAAAGTTTTTCGGAGAAAAACTTTAGCCTGAATAGCCGTTGGCTCTTTCTCGTTTATTTCTTAACTTAATGGCATTGAGTGTTTAGCCTGCATCCAAACTTTATACTGGCAGGTGTCCAAACCTTGGCAGGCATCCAAACTTTATACTTCATTTTTCAGTTTTTAAGGGCCATTAATCAATTCAACTGAAACTGAATAAATTCTACAACATGGCCCTCAAACCGCTTTGGAAAGATACCTTAGTCTTTTTAATTTTTAATTTTTAATTTTTCCAAAGGGCCATTAGTCAATTTAACTGAATCAATTCTACAACATGGCCCTCAAACCGCTTTGGAAAGATACCTTAGAAGATACAACTCCAAAACTATAATTTGGACTCTTGCCAAACTAAAGTTTGGACTCCTGCCAAAAGTTCGAGTCCTGACTGATTTATTCATTCACATTAACATTGTTCCCAAGGCAATCTGTGAAAACGCCACCCGCCTAAGGTGTTGCGATGATGTTGTGCATTTATGGAGCCTTCAAATCCTTCAATGACGTTATAGACTTTGGTGAAGCCCTCCTTGACTAATTTTTTCCCAGCTTCTAGGGAACGACGGCCACTACGATCAATCAGTATTACCGCTGACGCGGCGGCCTCTGTTGGATGTACTTTACGCTCATCATTTGAAATAATGCCTTCTAGCATTACTTTTCGCACCTCCGTTGCAAAACTTGGATTGACTTTCCAATCAGGCTCGTCAACCCAAGCAATGTGTATCGCGCCTTTGGGATGGCCTATAAATGAGTATTCCAACTCAGAACGAATATCAATCAACAGCGCCTTGGGGTTGTCTTGCAACATTTGCCAGGCGTCTTGAGGAGAAATAGAAATCACACCTGAATTTATCATAATTGATCCTCTTTTGTGTTGGATGGGGTTTGCATGTCCCAGGTTGCACCTGTGGCTATTCACATTCAACCCCTTTGGGGTTGATGCCTTTTTGAGCTTTCCCCAGGTTCCACCTCAATGCCATTAAGTTAAGGGCTTTGCACGTGGGATTGCCCCTACAAACCGTCATGTCGCGTAGGGGTAATCCTTTATGGTTGCCCTCACCGAAAAGCGGTACGATATGGCATTGAGGTTCCACCTGGGGCTATTCATATTCAACCCCTTTGGGGTTGGTAGTTTGGACGACTGCCAAAGTTTGGACTCCGGTTGCTATCTATATCTTTTTGGGATAGGTGTGCTTCTGACGCTGAGTCCTTTCTTTTCAAAAGGCCATTCTATGATGCCGCCTTGCATTGAAACGGCTTCATAGCCTTGCTCAGTCATCAATAAAGCAGCGACACGGCTCCGTTTGCCAGTCCGACAGTATATGACATATTTTTGCTTTTTATCTAACTTGGCAATGTTTTCACGAAAAACGTTCAACGGGATTAAAGTGGCTTCCGGAATATAGAGTACTTCGTACTCTTCTTGAAAGCGGACATCAATTAATTCATGCCCACTCTCTATCATCGCTTTGGCAATATTGATATCAACTTCATGCACGAGGGTTTGTGATAAAATTTTAATAAAATCATAGCGTTCAAGCGCCAACAACACACCATCTTCAATCATTCGCACGGTTGCACTGCGTGGTTTATCTGCCAATAACGCGTATTCCCCAAATGAATCATTTTCGCCGAGTTCCCAGACTTTTTCCGGCTCATCTTCAAATTCTTCCTGCACCCAGACTTCTGCACGACCTGATTTAATCAGGTAAAATGTGTCGCCTTCCTCGCCTTGGCGTATGATTTCCTCGCCTTTTTTAACCTCTATCTTTGTCATGCGTTTGAAGGCTTCTCCAACGCATTCTAAGGGCAAACGCCGAAAAGCCAGAGAGTTTCGGATACTCTCAATGCATTCAGAAATTTCGGTTTGCTCGTCAAGAAGAGCGATCCCATCCCAAGAAAGGAGGTGATCCATCACGTCATTATTGATATGACAAACAATACAGTCTTCCAACACATTAAAGCGAATCGTGGTGGCGGTTTCTGGAACATGAATGGGTTTTCCAATGATTTCATCTGCATTGATAACCGTTTCTTCAAAGCCCTGAAAAATTGCCTGAACGCTTCCGCTGAGGATATAAAATGATCTCCTTTCTGTTCTATGCCCAGCTCAATACGCTCGTTCTTTTTGAGTTTGAAGAAGCGCGCTAATTCTTCGGCTTCTTTTAAACGGGCTTCGGATAGCAGGTGAAATGGATAATAGTAACGATGTAAATAGTGGATAATTTCCTTATTGGTACCGAATTTCATGTCTGGTTCTCTCGTTAATGAATGTAATCTAGTATACTCGATATCGTCACAATTTGCGCTTTTGTCATAGTTTGTAGTAGGCGATTCATCGCCTAAAACGGTTAAAAGTTTATAGAGTTTGTAGTAGTGGCTTTAGCCACTTTCTTAGGGGGCCGTTTGTAGTAGTGGCTTTAGCCACTTTCCGTTTGTAGTAGTGGCTTTAGCCACTTTCCGTTTGTAGTAGTGGCTTTAGCCACTTTCCGTTTGTAGTAATAGGCGATAAATTGCCTACTATAAACTAGAAACTTTTAACGGTTTCAGGCGATAAATCGCCTACTACAAACTACAACTTAAGGCGATAAATTGCCTACTGAAAACTAGAAACAAACTTTTAACGGTTTCAGGCGATAAATCGCCTACTACAAACACTACAAACTAGTACATCTGACAAAAGTTATAGATTTGACGTTTGTTGTTGCCAAGCACCTGCAAAATGGCGTATTCTCATTTTCACGGATAAGTACAACGAATACTCGAAATAAACGGATAGTGTTCAACCTAATAAATGGCGATTAAAATGTTGTCGATGTTCAAGCTTTTATTCAACAAACTTGAACATCGAAGACTATTTGTTCAACTGATTTTATCCGTTTATTTCGAGTATCCGTTGTACTAGAGAGTACTCAGGATTAATAATGAGCCTTTTTTTGGGAATGCGCCCCCGGCAAAATGTCAAGATCAAATCAAAAAAGATCAAATCAAAAAAGATCAAATCAAAAAAGATCAAAAAAGATCAAATCAAAAAAGATCAAAAAAGATCAAAAAACTTGATCATCGAGTTTTATGGCCCACAAACCAGCAGAAATCCAAACTTTAGTTTGGCAGGAGTCCAAACTTTAGTTTGGCAGAAGTCCAAACTGGGCGCATTTTGTTGCTTGACATGAACCAACATCCCCAACCCTGAAGGGGTTGAATATGAATAGCCCCAGGTGCAACCTGGGGGAAACCAACCAACGGCCTCAACCCTAAAGGGGTTGAATGTGAAACGCAGTAACTCGCTACGCGAGATAATTTTGAATAAAAATAGGGTGAAAAAAAAACGATCAAAATCAACCCATATTTAACACCCCAGCCGGAGTCCAAACTTTAGTTTGGTAGCCGTTTTGAGGGCCATCAAAGACTTTGGATGCTTTCAAATTAAGTGATGGCCCTCTGTCGCGCTTATTAATGATACTTTTTGTAGGTGTTTTGTTGCTTAATGGCATTGGGCCCTTATCTCGTCGAAGCTGGAATAAAAAAAGCCCCAAGCGTTCATAGCCTTGGGGCTTTTATAAATCGATTTGCTTATGTTATCTTTATCAATCATAAAAAACACACATTAATTGGAACCGATGCGACAACTTTGTTGGCATTCTTTTAACGCATTCAAGCCAATAATACATGAGGGTTTGGTTGTTATTGCCATTGGGTTATAGGGCCAGGCTTTCATTTGACAACATTCAAAGTGTTTTATGGCCCACAAATCAGATTGCTCAAATAGCTTGCTAAAATAAATAGCTTGCTAAAATTATTCTGCTTCAATTTCTACACGCACATAACGCTCAGAAGATTTTATGAGGTTATGATTACCCATCAGTCTGATTAGTGCTTCTGAGTCTGTCTCAGGCAAACGGATGTCTAATCGCCATAAGATATCGCTGAGTTGAGTGACTTCTGCCTCGGCACCCTTTTTTGTAAAAGCTTCCTGTAATTCTGTGACTTTTTCTTGAGGGTAAGGATGAAATCTGTAATTCACATAAAAAGACGCTATCTTGACAAGTAAATCGAATCCGGAAGGGACAGTCCATTCATTTTCTTCTAAAAAAATGTTGAGTTGTTTCTCCTGTTCTTCGGATAACTCTTCAGATAACAAGGCTTCAACTTCCCATATTCTGTCATCATACTGGTTTAGTTTTAAATTGACTCCAATACCTAAAGCCTTGAATAAGGCGTATAGGAGTTGAGCTTTTTGTTCTGGCTTAGAATCAAGCAATACGATGGCATATTTTGGGATTGGTTTAGCCGTTATGATTTCTTCGTCACCACTATCCCACCACCGGTATTCTACTGATAATGAAAATACGACTATCACTAACAACAATAGGGTAGAAAAGGCTGTCGCGAATTTTTTTATGCCTATGCCAAGGAAAACTTTATCCCATCGCCAAGTAAAAAAAAATCGTTTAGTAACCCTTTCAGGTTTCAGATATCCTTCTTTCTTCAACCTGACGATTATTTTTTGCAATCTTTCTTGACTGGCTTTAGGAAGATTTTCCTCTTGATTCGCTAATCCTAATCGAAGTGTACATGCCTCAAAAATAGTATTAGGGTTGGCACCTAACACTTGTTTTCCCGCTAAAATGTCTAACCAATCTTGGTTATCTTTGTCTAAGTCGTCTTGTTCTGACATTATAATACTCCCTTGCTGTCCTTAATCTTTTGTGCATTCATCAAAACAACGTTTAATGGAACCTTCTTTTATCTTCTTTCTGCATCTTGATAGGAATTGCCTTGTGGCCTCCTGAGTCTTACCAATTTCACTCGCTATTTTTTCGATAGAATTACCTTCATATTTTTGTAATATGAGGGCTATATAGCATTTGGCTGGTTCTCCATCTTTCATTTGTTTGAGCCTTTCTTGGCTTTTTTGTTTATCTGTTTGAGCATTTTTTGTACACATTCTTCAATGCACACCTGTTTTTCTATATCTATAGAACTTGCTTCATCAACGTTTTGGGCTTTGTTAAGCAACCAATTATCTGTTGACTGTTGGTTCTGTTCCTCTTGCAATAACCATAACTGTCCGGTGACTTCATTTTTGGCTTGTTGGTTTCGTTTGCTTTTAACATAATCTATGAGCACATCGTGGGCAATACCGCATAGCCAACGATAGAGACTACATTCTTCCCTAAATTGCTCAACCGTTTTCAAAAATTTTAGAAAGGCATCGTCACAAATTTCTTCAGCATCTTGCCGTGAAATTTGATATTCGTAATAGCCAGGTGAAAATTGTATGTGGTTTTGCAACTTAGGCGCATAGCGTGTATAGAGGATTTCAAACCCTTTTTGCCCACCACGACGCATATCCGCCAAAGCGACTTGATCTTCTGGGTTAACTTTACTTAAAGAGTTCATGGTATTGTTTTTTGAGTGTGTTTTTGAAGGCCTTCGTTGTGGTTCTTGATGGCAGCTAGTACCCTTTGTCTCTTTTGATATTTTCGCGGCCGTGCGCTCGAATATTTCATCCAGACTACTGTCCTTTGGAAGTTTCTTCATTATCTCAATAAAGACGTAAGTAAAGCGGCCTCCTTTATCACGTATCTCAAAAGCAGATTGGTTTTCCTTGGAAGCCGCATACAAAATTCCCTTAAGTTGATCTAGGTGTTTGCCTCTATCAGGACATCTTTTGCCACGAAAAACGAGTTTATAAGCCTGCTTCGCTTGACCTCTATCAAGAAATTTATCGGTGACCCTACACGCTCTTTCCGTCGCCTTCCCTCGATCAAATGAACTGGCAAAGCAGGTGTCGAGGAAAGTAATGATATGGTTTGTTTTGATACCATTAACCAATTCGACAAAATAATCGTCACGGATACTTTCCACAAATGGATCACGTTTATAATAAGTCACAAACGCTTCGTCCTGACAATTTTTTTCCTCATTATTATTCTCTGGTAGAAACGTACCGTATCCAGAAAAGTAGATAAATACCTTATCTCCTTGCCTTGCTAATTTCTGTAATTTTTTCAATGCGTATTCAAATTTTCCTTGGGTGACATTTTTAAGGATGCACACATAAGAGCTAGGAACTTTGAAATGTTTTTGTATTGCGTTAGCCCATTTTTGAGCGTCGTCATTGGCTTTTTTTAAGCCGTCGGTATTGGCACTCATTGCCAAAATAAAACTCGCCGGGCGATTTTGTCTATTTTTAGCCCAATAACTTGATCTGGCATCAGGTGATGGTGTTTGCATCACCACAGCATTTAGTACCTTTTCTGAGGAACAATCAGAAAATAGTAACAGCAAAAAACTCAATCCTGTCAGACAAAATCTCACCATTTTAGTCTCCTATTAACCTTTATATTAAGTAAGGATAATTTCCCACTCAAAATTGCACCTTTATTATATAAGAACGAAAACGATTCAGTTTTGTGACCGAAAAATTGACGTAAAAAATATCATGATAAATAAGTTACTGTAAAATATGAAATTATTTTTAGATGGATGCTTGGCACATGATCATCTTGGCATTCTATGGTACTGAGAATGGCAGCGATCTGTTTAATCTTATTCGTATTTTATGATTTAAGAGTAACAGTAACTTACCTTTCGCTTATTTTTTCTGCCCGAATGAATTTTATAAGTTATTGATTTTAGGTGCCACTCAAAAAGTTAATAACTGACGGATTTGCTCACTATTTTCACTTACGGCACTGGGGTCCTTGAATGGGAACGCTATAAAATCAATCGGTTACAATGAACTTGGAAAATGTTCGTGCGTCATTGATCACCTGTTGATTGATGAATAACTATTGAAAGATTATCCCATTGAACGACCCCAGTGCCTCGCTTACAAAAAGACGCAAAATTTGTAAGTGATTGAATTTATTACAACAACGTCTAACCTATTGAATATAAAATTAAAATGTAACTTATTGAATTATTGGCTATTTAATTCACGACGCGCAAAGCGAAAGGACAGAAGTAAGAGTATCAACAAGTTTTTTGCCCGGCTTTGATCCACATCAGGAATAGGCAATTACCAATTAGTAATTACCAATTCGCAATTAGTAATTGGTAAATGATAATCTCAAATGGAGATCACATTCGTTGAGAATAGATAGGTACGTAAAAAAATAACCCATGATTTTTCAATATGTTAATAATTAATATCGAGCTCAACGTCAATTTTATTGTCACAAAATAGAATTTCTTTCGTTCTAATAATTCATAAGGCATCCAAAAAAAATATTGAGACCATATTCATTGAAAATGCTGGGCCCGTAAACAAATAATCTATTATTTTTCAGTATGTTATTAATCACTCTAATATTCAACGTCAATTTTATTGTCACACATTTGAATTTCTTTCGGTCTAATAATTCATAAGGCATCCAAAAAAAATCTTGAGGCCATATTCATTGATAATGCTCGGCCAGTCATAAAAATTTCATTATTTTTCAGTATGTTATTAATAATTCTAAGACTCAACGTCAATTTTATTGTCACACAATTGAATTTCTTTCGTTCTAATAATTCATATATCCAAAAAAGTTTTGCTCAGTATCTGGTGTGTTGAAAAATCTGCATACATCTATTGTCGCAAAATAATTGAGTTGGATAATCATCCAATGTGTATGTTATAATTTGCTTTGTCCATTTTTAAATAAGCCCCAACGGGGAGATATTAATATAGCCAGGGGCAACGCCCCTGGCTTTAAAGTTGACCGTGTGGAGTATATCACTTGATAGGAGACTGAAATGGAAAAACTTTTTGTTGGGATAAAGTTGACTCTATTGGTGCTACTATTTTCCGGTTGTTCAGCAGAAAAAGAGCCAAATCCTCTGGTGAAGCAAACACCACCACCGCTCATCGGCAATGCGGAAAATGTGCAAAATTCTGGGGTGAATCGGACACTATCCTCGGTAGATATTGCAAAAAAAATGCCATATTCGTTAGTCGTAAAGCAGACACCTTCGAGCGTCGGTAAAGCCGCCCCTAGAGGCGGTCGCCAAGGAGTAATATTTAAAGCACCATCACAAGCCGCTGCTAAAACTGCCCCAAAAGCCAATAGGGATACTAATGAAACGGCTGATAATAATGGAGTAGAACAACAGTCCGCGCCAAACTTACCGGATTGTGACGGAATACCCTCTAATGTGTCTCCTCGCGTTCTGAGTTTTCTGACTTGCAAAGTTGTGCAGATTCTTTCACAACCGGAGAAGGTGGAAAGTTTTCTGTTGATACCCAAAGCTGATACTTCTGTACCAAGGACGAATAGATTAGGTCGTTTTCCTATCAAGGCGGATGGACAAGGACTTAATCTCGAAGGCGAGAATTTAGACAAATTCAAAAAACTGGTTTTCTCTGAGGATAGCTACCGATTTGGATGGAAAAAGAAATGTCGGTTTAGTCCTGATGTGGGATTACATTTTGTCAAAGGTGATAAGGCCGTCGAGGTGCTTTTCTCTCTTGATTGTAATCTCTGGTTGTTTGTCTACGGAAAGGAAGAAAAATTGGAGGATTTCGATCCGATTCAATCCCAATTTACTTTTCTAAATTCTCTATTTCCGGTTGATATGGAAATGCCAGAGACTCCTCCGTCAGAAGAATCAGAAACGCCGACAGAAACACCAGAAAATTCGGTAGAAACTTAACTTAACTTCAGAACAGTGAGGAAAAATATGTCAAAACTTAATTTTTGGGTGGTAATAAGTTGCGTGCTTTTTTTATCAGCGTGTAATCTGTTACCGTCGTCCAAGGGGTCGTCTAGTTCTGTAACAAAGGAACCCCCACACCCCCAAACGCCAACAACAACTTTCAGAACCGACGGAGGAGTATCTGGTGATTCTGGGCCGTTTATTAATATCTTTTCCACTGGTGGAAAAAAGGCAAGTGGTCGGAATTTTACTCGTCAATTTTCCGCAGGTTCAGGACGCCGGGACGGGGGCACTCTTCATGCCATTCTCGTAGCCGATACCAATGATGATTCCATTGGTAAGAGTGTTAAGATAGATTTAGGAAATATGGAAAAGCTGGTGAGCGAGATTTCCCAACACACGGGTATATTATTGACGGGAGGTTCTATAAGTGGAAACGACGTTAATAAAAGCCAGATTCTAAGCGTTGTGGAGGGTTTGTCTGTTGGCCCCGAGGACATCGTCATCTATTATTATTCAGGCCACGGACATAATCCAGGCGGTACGGCTTGGCCTGCTATGGTTTTGGAAGGTGGCTCTTTACCCTTAAAGACTGTCAGAGAAAAACTCAAAGCCAAAGGCCCCCGTTTATTGATTGTTATGGCAGATACCTGCAATGGTTTTAGTAACAGACGCACATTTAACGCTTCAAGAGCCGGAGGAAAAAAGGCCAATTATGAATACCTATTTTTGAAACACAAAGGTGTGATTACCGCATCTAGTTCGGAGCCTGGAGAATATTCTTGGGGCAATGAGCAAATTGGAGGATTATTCACAGATGCTTTACTAAACAGTTTGAATCAAGAATTGGTGGCTTCAAATCCCAGTTGGAAAGCTATTATGAAAGGTGCTACTAAACCTCTTCAAGGAGGTTCTTCAAAACCACAGCATCCACAGGTTAAACTGGACGTAACTCCGATAGGCGCTTTGCCCACTGTGGATTGTAATAGAACGCCAACTCATCCAGATTGTGTACCAATTCCAGGAGCAGTTAGGCCTTCTTTATCTGGTACCTGTCAAGGACCATCCTATTCAAAAAGGGGGCAAAAGTGTTGTAAAACGGGGCAAGGGAGAGAACATTGCTGGTCATTGAATTTAGATTAACATCGGAATAATCTTGAATAAATACAAAGGTGCATTACGTCATTAATGCACCTTTACAGTTTATTCCTATTTTTATCAAGGGGAATAACATGCCAAATTGTTTTGTGTGGATTTGTTAGCGTGTTATTTATTACTGACAACAACAGGGTTTCAAGCAATTACACTTCATTATACACGTCTTATTCCATTCAACAAGGAGACTCAGATGAAAAAAATCCTTTTAAATGCCTTAGGCATCTTGTTAGTAACCGCATTTTCTACCAGTTACGCGGTGGAGAATTCCAATAGTAACGTGGTAAAAGCGCCACCGGCTGATGAGATGAAAGCACCACCGGCTAATGTGAAAGCTGTCCCTCGTACTCGCCGTGATAACGAGGACACACAGCCGACACAAGAAGCCCTTCAACCTTGTGAAGGAATACCGTCGGTTCTGAAAGTTGATCCTCGCGTTCAGGAATTTCTCACTTGTGATATCATTCAGATACTCGCACAACCTGAACGTGTGGAAAGTTTCCGACTGAAACCTAAACCCAATGCGTCACTCCCTGATAAAAATCGGTTGGGTAATTACCCAATTGAAGAAAATGGACAAGGACGTAATCTGAGCCAAACGGAACTCAATAACTTGCAGACGTTGTTTTGGGCTGAGAATAGCTATTTTTTTAAGGCCTCTAAAAGATGCCGTTTTCGTCCTGATATAGGCCTACACTTTGTGAAGGGTGAACAATCGGTAGAAGTTCTGTTTTCTTTTTCTTGCAACCTTTGGTTATTCTTCTACAAGGGTGAAGAGAAATTAGAGGATTTTGATCGCGTTCAAGCACAACTGCTGAAACTCGATAATTCTCTCTTTCCACCGGCACAAACCCCTACCGCAAATTAATTACCACAATAATGGTATTCTCCATTCCATCTCTAAGGAGTATTATGACAAATAAAAACCTATGGCACAAAATGTCGTTGTTAATAATGGCGGGTGCCTTATTCACGGCTTTCCCGACAGGGGCATTAGCAGCCACGCTTCATGCTGTTATTGTTGCAGATACTCATGACCGAAGTGTTGGTGCTAGTGTCAAAAAAGATAGACGAAAGATGACTAATTTAGTCCGTTCTATTTCCAGACGTACTGGCTTGACACTCAGACTCCATGACATTGATGGGAGCCAATTGAGTTATAATTAGGTAACTGCAACTGTAAATAGGCTTTCCGTGGGAAGAAATGACGTAATATTTTTCTACTACGGCGGCCATGGTGGTAATTCTGATAAAGGAACGGGTTGGCCTTTTATGAATTTAAGAGGTGGACGACTTGAGATAAAAACGGTTTTTGGTATGCTCAAGTCTAAAAAACCGCGCTTTTTTTTGGTGATAGCAGATACCTGTAATAATTTCGGAGGTCGTTTTTCTATCACTGAGTCTAGGGGTGGACAAGGCGGCAGTACATCACTAGCAGATAATTATAGACAACTCTTTCTAAATTATCGTGGCTACATTGTGGCTTCTAGTTCCGAACCTGGGCAATATTCTTGGGGTAACAATCAAGATGGTGGTTTTTTTACTTATGGCTTTTTGAAAAGCTTAAACCAAGAGCTGGCCTCACACAAGCAGCCGAATTGGTATACCATTATGAAGCGTGCTGAGGCACCTATTGACTTACCCAATGGGATGAGACAAACCCCACAAACGGTAGTTAAAATAGAACCGGTAGCCTCGTGGATGAATTCACCCCAGCCTGATAGTTGCTATTATTTTTACAAACCAGGCGGGGTTCTTTGTTGTCGAAGTCCGAGTGAAACGACGTGTGATGATCAAACCTCAAGAGATGAATGCTCTTATTACTTTATGAAACCGGGTGGCGTTTTGTGTTGTAGGCGGCCTACGGGTGTTACATGCGAGCAATAAGAGCCATTTTATGGCTGAACTAAATTTCCATGAGTAGCCTATCCATGTTAACCTGCTAAATTTAATTAACACGACAATGTCATATTAGGATCGAAGAAAAATTAATTTCCCCAAAATAGATACAGTGCCCTTTAGGGTACTTTAGCTTTTAGATGGCGGAAGTTATTTTTTAGCCGCTTAGACGAAGTGGTTATCATTCGGGTCATTTAGAAACCAAGTGTTTGGCAAAAACTTGGTTTCTACCACGCCGTTATTGAAATGTGACATTGCCAAGTGAGTTATTTTTAGGAGAACAAACTGGATAGGCCGTTTTTACATGATGAGAGAACTTTATGAATCCTAAACACATTAGTGTCTTTGTTGTCATATCCAGTTTTTTGTTTCTGTCAGCGTGTCTATCTTCAATTTCCAAAGAAACATCTGGAACCGTGGTTGGTGGCATAGTGGGTGGTATGCTTGGCTCTAAAATGGGTAAAGGGAAGGGTCGAGATGCTGCTATAATTGGAAGTACACTCGTTGGTAGTCTTATTGGTAAAACCATAGGATCATATATGGATAGAATGGATAGAATGGACAAGGCGCAAATAGTCAATGCCATAGCAGTGGTGCCTACTGGTCAATCACACTCTTGGCAAAATCCTAATACACACTTTGTCTCAGACGTGAGGCCTGTGAGTAATTTTTATCCGGTCAATAATGGTGGGTACTGCCGTAACTTTCAAACCAAAGTCATTATTGACGGACGACCAGAAACCTTAACCGGGACAGCTTGTCAACAATCAAGTGGCATGTGGAGAATAGAATAAATCAACTTAACCCAGCCCGTTAAGTCATATTCTACCGGCCCGTTGTGATGAACGAAACCACAAAGTGATTACCTCCGAGGCATTACTTGGAGGTTTTCTATGGTATTGTTCTGAACAACTCTATATTTTTCCACGTTTTTAATAAGGAAAATTTTATGAATGCTAAAATTATAGGTGTTTTGATAATCACCGGCTTTTTATTTTTATCGGCTTGTAAAGGGATGTCAAAAAAAGAGCGTACTTTGATAACAATAGGAGCAACTTTGGTAGGTGTTACCCTTCTTTATGATTATATGACTCAGACAGACCGCAACACCATGCAAAGTGTTCTGGAAAATTCACCTACGAGTCAACCGGTCCATTGGACAAACCCTGGATCGGGAATTCCATACACCATGACGGTGACTAATACCTCAAATACCTCAGGTGGTCCTTGTCGTGAGTTTCAGACTGTAGGCCTTATTAATGGACAAAGAGAAACGTTGACAGGTACTGCTTGTCGTCAACGCAATGGTTATTGGAAAATGCAATAACCAGTAAGCGGGTAGTGAGAAATAGTGGGTGGATGTTCCCTCACATCACTACCCGTATGAGTTAGGATACTTTTTTTCTAGAGTATCAAAGGCGTATTCACAACAATGACAAAGACGAATCTGATGAATAAATTATTAGCGTTTGTAGTATTTTCGGTTATTGGATACATGACTCCTCTTTATGCTGAAAAGGGAGAAGTAACAGTAGAACCTGAACTCGGTGGGGTAGTTCCCGTAGTTGACACGCTCACTGGTAACATTGAGGCCGGTCATTTTGGTTTCAAATTGGGTGCGGGCGCAACCTACTCAGATTAGGAACCGGGTATCAATGATAGTTTCTTCTCCTTTGAAGCGGAAGGTCTGCAAGGTTATGAATTACAGGGCCAGTTGCGTTACAAAAATCGTTCCATCATTTCCATTCGTTATGAAAGCCCATTTTCAGATACATCTTCTCAGCAACAGATTTTGCAAAAAAAATCTGACACTGATTCTGGCTTTTTGGCTTATGGGGCTGTTATTGATTTGCTGCGCCCTATAGCAGACTCGTTACAGATAGAAAATTCATTTGTCAAGTTTTTGTTTTCAGCAAAGTTGAGGTACGACAAGGAAATTTTTGTTGGCAAAGCGATAGCCAAACGGGCATTTCGGTTTGTTCAGGCCGACGCACGAATCACCAGTGGCAGTTTGGAAACGGAGTTTTCTTTAGATAAATATGAAGAGATTTCTGCTGGTGAACAACTGGGCTTTGAAACTGAATTCACCAATCAAGTTCTGACATTTTCTGTTTCTCCCTATTTTAGAATAGGTGCCTACTCCAATAGTTGGTTAAGACCATCCAGCCTTGATAATGATTTTTTAGTCGTAAAAACCGAGGCTCCTGTTATTTTTGAGACAGAATTTAAGAGTCAAGGTGTTATCCTTGAGTTAGGCAGAGAACAAAATGCTGAAGGGTTTAACCTAAATATCCACCTGAAATATGGGGTGGATAATGAAATCCAAACGGCCATCAGAGATTTCACACATCAACTGGAATCTAATCAAGAATTAGATTATTACAGTGTTGGCGCAGAAGCATGGTTCAACTATGAACCCCAAAACATCAAAGGTTTTTATGCAAAAATAGGCGGTTTAATTGACTACCGAGAATGGGATATTGGATATAAAGAACATGACTATTCTCTTTCTCTTGACAGAGAAAGACTTTTCAAAGTGTATGCTCAGATTGGTTATATATTCTGAGGATGAGATAGTTCATAAGGTATTGAATACAAGGTAACATTTTTTAGATATTTTAATAAGTTGTACCCATTGATTGGGTGTTACCTTGATTTTAAGCCCTAAAGATAGTCTTATGGAAAGACACTTCGGAAGAACCTCCGATGTTTGCCAAACATCGGAGTTTTTTTTTCGCCCAAAAATAGTTATATGGAAAACTAGAGGATAATTTATATGATATTGCCATTTTTGGTGATGAAAAAATTCGCAAAAGTGCTGAGCGAAGGTTGGAATGGTGAAGTAGCAAACCTCACCTTGTTACCAAAGGCATTAGCGTCTTTGTCCCAAACTTAGCGGTGGGCGAAACCGACTGGCTGGTTTTTGAATGAGCCGTGCCAGAACAACACAAGGCTTCGGCCTTTGGCTTTCGCCACCGTGCAAGACTTTGATACCTTTGCGCGACAAAGGCCCCATAGCCCTATCACCAATCGGCCAAATAGGCCCACAATTCGTGGCCCAACATGCCTTGGGGTTAGGCCGACAAGCGTTATTATGCGCTTTATGCTATTGAAATCAATGACTTGGCAACGGCCAACGCATTAACGCGCACATATCGGTACTGGATGCCGCCAAAAGTTACCTCACGCGCCAAACACCCTCTGCGTTTTCACTCCCAGTCAAGTTGCTAGACGACATTATCACGCGCTCACCAATGTCTCTCAGTGGCCCAAAATATCAACCAAGGTGCCAGTGCCGAAAATGGCCGTGTTTACTTGAATGATGGACAGATAAACTTAAACAGCGAAGCATGGTTTTGCGCGGCGGGTTGAATTGGGCCAATAACGGCCCATAACTTCTAAATCACCTCTCTTGATATGACTAACAAGGTTTGATTGATATAAACTATGAATGGGATAACAGCCATTTACAATTGGCATAAGCATGGCATACGATTTTCAGATGCGGTTGCCGTTTTTGAAGACGAAATGGCATTGAGTCGAGAAGATATTGATGCAAGAGAAGAACAACGTTTTGTGGCTACCCGAAGAGATTATCTTGGTAGAATTTTAACAGTCGTCTATACTTATTGTTATGAAACGCGTCGCCTGATTTCAGCAGCAACCAGCAAGGAAGCTTATGAACAACAATGAATTTGAAATGACAGATGAATACGATATGAGCCAAGCTAAACGAGGCCCAATTGTTCCCCCCGCTCCTAACCAAACACGCCTCACTCTCCGTGTTGATACCGAACTATTGGACTGGTTTAGAGAACAGGTGGATAGCGCCGGGGGTGGCAATTACCAAACAATGATTAACGAAGCCTTGCGAGAATATATCCAACACCACCCCCATTCAAACCACTCGACGTTTGGAAACAACCCTCCGTCGTGTTATCCGTGAAGAACTTCAAGAGGTTAGATTACAAGCCGTTTAGCGAGCTTAAGGGGCCGGTAGAGCAAAACCTACCCGCCGTTTGCCAGTCCGTTGAGATGTGGGCCATTTCTTCGTCTCGTTGGGATCAACTTTTGATTCATCGTCCAACAAGAGTCTCTGACACGCACGCCAAACACTCGCGGCGTTTTCACTCCCAGTCAAGTTGGTAGACAACATTATCACGCGTTCACCAATGCCTCACCCTTGCCAAAAATATCAACCAAGGCGCCAGTGCCGAAAATGGCCGTGTTTACTTGAATGATGGGCTTGGTGAATTGGATCGGGTTAGGAATGGTTTTCTGCGGAGAACCAATTATGGCAGAGACGAAATAACCCAAAAGGGTGTATTAGCGATTCTTAGACTTGTTTAGGAGCTCATACAGTCTCCAGACAGACAGCATTTATTTCAATAAAATTGAAGGAACACTAAAGTTTGCACTCCTGCCAAACTAAAGTTTGGACTCCTGCCAAACTAAAGTTTGGACTCCTGCCAAACTAAAGTTTGAGTCCTGCCAAACTAAAGTTTGGACGCCGGCAAAAAGTTTGAGTCTTGGTACCACTCAGTCGTCTATCGCGTCTGGGTTGATGCCTAGCGCACGTAATTGCTCGGCCAGTTTGTCGGCCCGTTGACGTTCTTGTTCGGCCTGAAGTTGCGCTTGCTCGGCCCGTTGGCGTTCAAGTAAGGCCTCACGCTGGGCTAATTCTTTTTGTTGCAGCTCTTTATCGGCCCGTTGGCGTTCAAGTAACGCCTCACGCTGGGCTAATTGTTTGTAGTAGGCGATTTATCGCCTAAAACGGTTAAAAGTTTATAGAATTTATAGAGCTTATAGAGTTTGTAGTAGGCGATTTATCGCCTAAAACGGTTAAAAGTTTATAGAGTTTGTAGTGGCATTAGCCACTTTCTTAGGGGGTCGTTTGTAGTAGTGGCTTTAGCCACTTTCCGTTTGTAGTAATAGGCGATAAATTGCCTACTAGAAACTAGAAACTTTTAACGGTTTCAGGCGATAAATCGCCTACTACAAACTACAACTTAAGGCGATAAATTGCCTACTAGAAACTAGAAACTTTTAACGGTTTCAGGCGATAAATCGCCTACTACAAACTAATACATCGGATTTTTCACTACTCGCAGCTGCTGTTTGGAAATGTGATAGGTTTGCAACTGTTGAGTTAATGATTCATTCAGGCAGTTCAATCGTCAAAGTCGTCATAAATCGCTCCTGCAATTCAAATAGAGTTTCTTGTACAGATATATCCAGTAACCATCAAACCGGGTTGGTTGGACTGCTTGCCACCTATCAGTCAGTTTCGATACCACCTCAGCCAACAGCTAAAGCCGTTGGCGTTGGGGTGGTATGGAAACTTCCGCTTTACTGTACTAGTGATACGCAGCTCCCGGTTATTGGCCTATTTTTTGGCGGGTTTTTGGACTTTTATATTTTTAGGGCCATAAATTCAAAAAAGCTAATAGTAAATAAATAGACGTCCAAGAGAAATCTTGGACTGAGGATATTTAGACGTCCAAGAGAAATCTTGGACTCCGGATGTAAGCTTGGAAACTCAACACTCTGTCAATGTGCGGCCGTTTTTTTTGGGTTACGCTTAGCTTTGGGAGGAAAAGTTTGATAAACTACTAAGTAAAATTTTAACCATTTGCGATTTTGAGGAGTCGTTTTATCATGCTTAAAACCATTGAAGGCGTTTATCGTGGTGGTCAAATTGAATTGGCCGAAATACCTCACAATATACGCGAAGAAACTTATGTCATCATCACGTTTTTTGAATCCAGTGATGTCGATTTACGGACAAGACACATTGACAAAACCTCAGCAGCCGAGGATTTGCGAGCGCATTTGACAACAATTGATTTACGAACAAGAGGCATTGACAAAGCACAAGCGGCTGATTTACGGGCACGTTTGGCGACATTTACTGAAGATTGGGAAAATCAGGAGATGAGTATTTATGATAACTATATAGAACGTACTTCAAATCGGTGAAAATAACAACCTGAAATTTTCAGTAAATTCATTGCAAAATTAGAGAGTTATAATTAATTTAATCCGGTTTCATTTTTCAAGATCGATTAATCCAATGGCTTGCAATTAGACGAGAGTAGGAATAAAATAATGAAAGTTGAACCAAGTGGTGTGATTTTTTCAGGCGTTTGTCAAATCCAAACTGAAAAATGCGTGGCAACACCCATTACCGCCGTGTGGGCACCGCCTAGACGGACGCAAGTAATATAAGTTCTAGTCATTGGGTGAAGTGAGATTGTTGCAACAAGGAAATATCATGTCCGCGTTTTTTGAGCAAAGCCATAGCCTTTGCCCGAATCAAAACAGCATGATCATAACGGTCAAGCAACTCTTGTGCCTGATTCTCTTCAGCAGAAGTTAAGTGAGTTTCATGTTGTTTGGCAGACAACGTCTCCATCGTCACCAAGTCTACTCTGTCCATGGCAGTATCTACAATGTGCCATAAATCTTGATCCGTTAGACTGTCTAATTCAGACAACGTGGTTGCAACATCTGGATAGACATATGTACTTGTTTGAGGTTGTGCTTGGCATCGGTGTATATAGCTTTGAATGAAGTCTGTGACTGCTACTCGCAACTGCTGTTTGGAAATGTGATAGGTTTGCAATTGTTGAGTTAATGATTCAGGCAGTTCAATCGTCAAAGTCGTCATAAATCGCTCCTGCAATTAAAATACTCTTTATTATACAGATATATCCAGTAACCATCAAACAGGGTTGGTTAGACTGCTTACCGCCTATCAGTCAGTTTCGATACCACCTCAGCCAATCTAAGAGCTCAAGTACCCTAAAGGGCACTGCAAGAAGCTCAGTAGGCTTTAGCCTACTTTCGCTTTTAGACAACGGCTTTAGCCGTTGGCTGCTTACTGCCTATCAGTCAGTTTCGATACCACCTCAGCCAATCTAAGAGCTCAAGTACCCTAAAGGGCACTGCAAGAGGCTCAGTAGGCTTTAGCCTACTTTCGCTTTTAGACAACGGCTTTAGCCGTTGGCGTTGGGGTGGTATGGAAACTTCCGCTTTACTGTACTAGTGATACGCAGCTCCCGGTTATTGACCTATTTTTTTGCGGGTTTTTGGACTATTTTGGGGGCCATAAACTATTTTGGAGGTTTTCAAATTAAGTTATGGCCCTCTGTCGCGCTGTTATACTTTTTGTAGGTATTTGCCTTGGGGCAGGTGCCAATAATGCTCGTATTTACTTGAATGATGGACAGGATAAACTTGAAGACGCAAGAAATGGTTTTATGCGGCGGGTTGAATTGGGCCAATAACTGCCCATAAATAAACTCCTAAATCTGATGCCATAGAAGAACAACATTTTGTTGCTACCGGAAGCTGAGCACCTATCAGGAAAGTAAAAGCCATTATTTTTCAGTTCACAGAGTACCACAGAGTCTTACAGAGTCATAAAGCCAAAAGAATTCTCTGTGAAACTCCGTGTAATTCCGTGTCTCTGTGTTGAATATGTTTTAATGCACCTATACCCCAAACAATGACAAACCTGACAGGTTTTTGAAACCTGTCAGGTTTTTTAACAATTAGTTAGGAAATCAAAATGACACTGATTGAATTACAACAAATATTGGCTAGGGGTGAAGATACTCAACATCAGTTCAAACAAAATATCACTCATTCAAATTCGCTCACGGCTGAAATGGTTGCAATGGCGAACACACAAGGCGGAAAAATATTCATCGGAGTCAATGATAAGGGAGAAATAAGCGGTTTAAGTTCTGAAGAGATTCGACGCTTAAATCAATTACTGTCTAGTGCAGCTTCTGATTCTGTCAAACCACCGATCAACCCGTTAACAGAAATTATTCAAACCGATAAGGGCTTGCTTATCGTGATTTCGGTTCCCGAAGGTTTGAATAAACCCTATACTGATAATTCGGGTATTATTTGGGTAAAAAGTGGGGTGGATAAACGCCGTGTTACTTCACGAGAAGAAATGCAGCGTATGTTTCAAGCCGCTGGTTTAATTTATGCCGATGAAGTGCCAGTACTGGATACCAGCCCAGACGAGTTAAATCAGCAAACCTTTCAAGCGTATTATAACAAACGCTATCGGGAAGCGCTTCCAGAGTTCAGTTCACGCTTACTGCAAAATTTAAGACTACTGAAAGATAATCAACTGACTTTAACCGGATTGTTGCTGTTTGGAAAAAATCCACAACGATTCAAGCCGGTATTTGTGGTTAAGGCGATTGTTTTTCCGGGTAATGAGGTGGATATTTCTCATTATCTTGATAGTGAAGATATTGAGGGCGATTTAGCACAAGTCTATAAAAATACGTTTGCTTTTGTGCAACGTAATTTACATCATGTTCAAAAAGGACAAAGTGTCAACTCATTGGGTGAATTGGAAATACCGCCTATCGTCATTGAGGAGTTGTTAGTTAACGCGTTGATTCACAGAGATTATTTTATTTCGGCACCGATCCGGCTTTTTATTTTTCAGGATCGTATTGAACTGATTAGTCCGGGACAGTTACCTAATCACTTAACAACGGAGCAAATTCGGTATGGTTTATCCAACATGCGAAATCCTGTTTTGGCTTCTCATGCGAGCCATATACTGCCTTATCGAGGATTGGGAACCGGTATTCCCAGAGTGTATCAGTGTTATGCTGATATAGAATTCACCAACGATTGTGAAGCTAATCAATTTAAAGTCGTCATAAAACGTCGTTTGTAGTTTGTAGTAGGCGATTTATCGCCTCAATTGCAAGCTAAGCAACACCTACAAAAAGTCGTCGTTTGTAGTAGGCGATTTATCGCCTCAATTGCAAGCTAAACAACACCTACAAAAAGTCTCAAACTGAGGGCCATAACTTAATTTGAAAACCTCCAAACGATTTTATGGCCCCCAAATCGTCCAAAATGAGTACAACGGATTTGGGGAATAAACGGATTGGTAATCGGGTTTCTTCGCTTATTTCTGAAAGAAGTTGTACTTATAGTTGTTAAAGATGTTGCGAAATTTCCTTTATGGTAGAAAGCATATCACAAAATGCGTTAGGCGTTGCTTTTGTCGCTTTTCCAGGCTTGATCTATTTTTTGGGCCAATTCGCACCACTGATTTTGCCAAACGGTTGTGTCGTGTGTGCGTTTTATTGATCTTTGAGTGTGTTGATACAGCAACGGCTCAATTTTCAACCAATCCACATAATCAATCTGTACAGCGATAGGTTGCATAGCTTCGTTGGTGACCAGTTTTTTTACAATGGGGAGCATTGTTATCTCCTTTTTCAATTAGTTTTCAATTAGCAGTGATGAGTTACCCGTCACTTTTCAGATAACCCAAAATAACACTCAGTATTCGAGTCGGTGATTCTGCTTGCGGTTAAAAAGAGTCAGCCGCTCGTATGGAGTCGCTTTGAGATTGAGTACAACTTCTTTTAGGAATAAACGGATTAGTAACACTCGATGATCAAGTTTTTAGTCTGACAATAATAACTACAAGGATTGTATAGAATAAGAGATTTTATGTTCGATTCAAATTTATCGTTTTACAAAAGAATCGGCCAACGCCTTGCCACCGTCCGTTGAATCAGCTAACGCCTCGTCAGTGGCAACCGATTCGGCTAACGCCTCGCCGGTGGCAACCGATTCAGCTATACTCAAGATGGGAACAAATTGGACTTTTTGAGAAACAAAAATAACGAAAGGGGCACCGCCCCTTATAGCCCCAACGGGGCGAAATTAATATAGCCTGGGGCATCGCCCCAATGCCATTAAGTTAATATAGAACCTATTGATTTTTAATCAATTGTGTGTTAAAGTAGGGTACCCTATTTTTTACTTTCAATAAAAACAATGACTTAGAACCCCACCCCTATATAAAAACATGGCACGACGGCTCGCTTTTTAATAAAAAGATAGCAAAATCAAATAGTTCCTTAACTTAATGGCATTGGGGGCATCGCCCTAGGAAAGCCCCAACGGGGCGAAATTAATATAGCCTGTGTACCTACCAGGAAAGCCCCAACGGGGCGAAATTAATATAGCCTGTGTACCTACCAGGAAAGCCCCAACGGGGCGAAATTATTGAAGGATATTTATTATTATACCCTTCTAAATGGTGGGCAAACAACGTTTACCCAGGTAGGGTGGCTACCTTTCCATCCATTTTCTATTGTCGCCGAATAATAACCTGAAATGGATTGCCATCACTATCATCAACTTTCATCAATCGCTTGCCAAGCTTTATAGGCTCTACGAATACCCGTACCTAGTCCTCGGTAAAGTAAATAATAAGTTTATACCACTACCTCTTTATCCACGTTCGTAATTCGTTTACTTACGGTGAAAATACCCACAATATCTAGTACAACGAATGAACGAAATTAACGAATTAAAAGCCAAGATGCTTTTCTATTCTTTCAGGCTTGGGGGCGGATAAATAACTTATCCATGACGATTTATTTCGACAATTCGTTGTACTTATTTATGAAGGAACAGAACTAGGCAATATTTCTAGGCGCAAACGACATGCTACGGAATTCCTTTTTGTACTTGGAAACGCCGAGCTTTTTGATTTTGGCTACGCCTATCTTGAAGTTGTAGTTGCCGCTGATATGATCAACCACTCGCGCTGTTAGAGAATTGGAGGGTTGACGGGGATCCAGCATGTTGGAGTACAGCACGCCTTTCTTGACGTGTGGTGCGACAACGGCGATGGCCGTGACAGCGGCTTTGGACAGTTCAATATGGCCTCGCTTCATCAATTCGGAGAACTGGAAGTGATCATTGTGTACGCCAATAATGGTGTCCTTGTGGGCCGCGACGCGATCCGAGTACATCATCACGTAGTCGCCTGATTCAATGCCGCGTGTCTTGGCATCTTCGGGATGAATTTCCACAAAATTCTCCGGCCATCGCTGCGTAATATAGGGACGGCGTTCTACGTCGTCAAAGCCTGATTGCCAGATTTCGTTGATACGGCCGTTGCTTAACCACAGTTCATCATCCTTGGGCTTTAACCAAGTCCAGAAATCAGAGAATAAACTCCAGGGATGTTTTTGCAGATTGACTTTGCCTGTTTGGGTGTTGAAATGGGTCATCTTCTTGTTGACCATGTTTGCGCCACCCGGGCCGTTGGCACCGTACATCTCGGCCGCTTGTTCCGCTGTCTTTTCGGTGTCGTGCAACCGCATGGTGCCTTTTAGTTCGCCTTTATCATTAATGAAGGTGGGGCCTTGGATACCGTCGGCACCTAACAAGCGCATTTGCTCATGCAGAGTACGTCCATGACGATGCGCATAGACTTTGATCATGTGATAGGATTTGCGGCCTGTCCGGCTGAAGCGCGAAGATTCTTCGGCGACATCGTTGGAATTATTCCAATCAAAGCCGTCAAAGCCCATCCGTTTGGCGAGTTGAGCGATAATCCACCAATCCGGTTTGGCATCGCCTGGGGCATCGTAGAATTTATGGTACAGCCGCAGGCGACGTTCTCCGTTGCCACGCATAAAGTCTTCTTCGCCCCAAGTCGCTGCTGGGAAGACAATATCGGCAAATTGGGCACCGATGGGATTGCGGAGATAGATATCTTGGTCAATCACGACCATACCGCCAGAATCGGCACGCGCTTTGAGCGTATCAATGATTTCTTGTTTGTCGTGGCTGCGCAGTTGATTGGGGTTGGCAACAACCAGTTCATAAAAGCGCTTTTGTAGGCCTTGGGAACCACACATGGCTTGAATCCAAGTGGTACCAACGACATGCGCCATTCGAGTATGGCCTGAAACTAACCAACGGTCAGTGTCTAGGGCGCGACGACGACGGCCGGGGACTTTTTCTGGCGATTTGTTGCGCGGCAATCCGGCTCCGCGTTGTCCACCGCGTTGGTGTCCACCGAAGCGGCCGACGACTCGGCCCGAACGTCCACCGGCACCGCAGATAGTGGCTAAGGAAGAAATGGCGTTGGTATTGCCAGTGTTATTAGACCAATAGAAGCCTTTTTCAATACCAAAGGAGGCCTTAACGCGGCTACCGTCTGCTTTAGGCTTGGCTATCCATTCAGCCGCTTGGCGGATTTTCGCCGCATCAACGCCGGTTATTTCAGCCGCTTTGTCCAGTTCGTATTCCGGTTGGGACAGCACCCATTTTTTGTAGTCCTCAAACCCATCTGTTTGGAATTTGCCCCAAGTGGTACGCCATTGCCAAGGCGTATTACGGGTTCCTTGACCAAATCCAGAGTCAGATTCCCATTTGTTGTTGACCCATTTGTTAATCCATTCTTGGTCTTCCCAGCCGTTTTCCACAACGATGCGGGCAATGGCCCCTAATAATACTGTGTCAGTGCCCGGATAAAGGTCTAGGTGTAAACCGCCCATCTTTTTGGCGAAGGCAATACCGGCCGTCTCGCGGGGGTTGACCATAATCAGCTTCATGCCACGGTAGATGCCGGGCATAATGTGCTGAGTGAAGAGGACTGTCTTGGTTTCATAAGGGTCAGTACCCAAGCACATCAGTACGTCAGCAGCGCCCCAGTCGTTATACGACGGCCCGAAGTTGTCAAAGCCGGCATCTCTGAAGCCGGGTGTGGAAGTCACGTCTGAGGGCGTGTCATGGAAAGTAAAGCTGGCCGTATTGATATGGCGCAGTGCAAATTTGGTGACGGCGTAGGTGTTTTCGATGTATTGGTAAGAGTATGTCTTCATCGAGTAAGCATTGGCACCATGTTTGGCAATCACATACTTGGCGACTTCAGCAGCGATATCAAGGGCAAATTCCCAAGGCACCGGTTGCAAAATGCCGTAAATACGTATTAACGGGGTGGTTAAACGGTCACGAGTGGGCGTTTTGGGATTGTAGCACTTTTGGGCAATGAGGCCGCCGCGTATACTGGAATCGCCGTAGGTATTGACCGTTTTGGCATCTTTGTTCGGGACGATAACGACGTTGTGGGGATTTCCGTTGTGCATCACGATATTGTGTTGTGCGGGCGCAACCCAAGCTTGCAGGGGGTTGCTGGGAAAATCAATGCCGAACGCGTTCTCGGCCGCTTTGGGGCCGCCCTCACCTGTGCCAACCGGCCAGCGGTAGACTTTGTAGGCACAAGCGACAATGCAATAGTCGCAGCAGGTGGTTAGCACTTCGGCGTGTTTGGGTGGCAGTGGTGCTCGGTCTTCGGGTAAATAGTAATTGGTAGACATTGTTGTTACTCCTATGTATTCATCAGGTTTTCGTTGCGGCCAAACAGTAGGCCCATCATGCCAACGGCGTAAATGTCATCGCCATCGAGTTCCAGTAGAATCTGTGGCAGACTTTGGTAGGCTTGGCCAGAGACAATGATACCGTGACGGCGCAAGTCGTAGAGTGATAAATGAAATGGGCATGGGCCTAATGTCCGATGTTCGTCGGTGGCCTTGTAACCTCCTTGCAACGGCCCACCTTGGTGGGTACAGAGGTAGGTGAAGGCTACGACGTCGCGCTGTGGGCCTATGCCACCGCCGGCTTTGACACCGCCCATTTTGACTAGCATGCAGTAGGCATTTTTGCCGTCATCGGGGTAGCTGAAGTCAACAGGTTCATGGTCTTTTAACTCGCTCAGCTTGGCGAGGAATTTGCGTGGATAGCCCACAACACGGGCTGGAACTTGTTTGGCTTGGGCCGTGCCCGAAAATAACGTAATCGTGGTGGTGCTGGCGGCGGCCGCGGTACCGCTGAAGAGTAAAAATTGCCGGCGACTTAGCGTACAGTTGCCAGGTGCCGCCGCGGATTCATCATGCGTTTTTGTCGATGTGGTCATTTTTTGTCACTCCTGTTGCGTCTTTATCTATTCACTTACTTACCCCAGGTTTCACCTAGGGCTATTATCTCGCTCCGCTCGTTACTGCGTTTCACATTCAACCCCTTCAGGGTTGAGGCCGTTGGTTGGTTTACCCCAGGTTTTCCTTAAGCTATTATCTCGCTCCGCTCGTTACTGCGTTTCACATTCAACCCCTTCAGGGTTGAGGCCGAGTTAATAATTAATGATTAATTTCAACCCTACGGGGGGAGTTAATAATTAATGATTAATGATTAATTATTAATTAATTCTTCGGGGTTGGGGTGTCTTTTCTTGATTCACATTACCAATTACCTACCGATTACCAACAGTTATTTTTTCAGTGCTTGTAGTTCTTCTTCGGTGAACAAGGGCGCGTAGTTCGGCAATTTGGGTCTTTCTATGGTGATCGCTTCACCTGAGAAGGCTTCTATAAAAGCTACCAAGTCTTCTTTTTCCGCTTTCGTCAAACCTAGCGGTTTGATGAGCGGAGTCTTGTTTTGGGGCCAGTCTGTGGTTCGGCCGACTTTGAGGGTTTCGCCTTCTGTGTCACCTTCGTCGTCAGCTTCGCCGTCGTCAGCTTCGTCGTCGGCTTCGCCTTCGTCGCCTTCGTCGTCAGCTTCGCTGTCGTCACCTTCTTCTTCGTCGCTTTCGTCGGCTTCGCCTTCGTCATCTTCGTCGTCACCTTCGCTGTCGTCATCGTCGTCAGCTTCGCCGTCGTCACCTTCGTCGTCGCTTTCGTCGTCACCTTCGCTGTCGTCATCGTCGTCACCTTCGTCGTCGTCACCTTCGTCGTCAGCTTCGTCGTCACCTTCGTCGTCGGCTTCGTCGTCGTCTTCTTCATCATCAGATGCAGCGAATCCACCCCGGTTGTAGAAATCCACCACTTCTGCAAGGGTGTAGAATGCGCCGTTGTGCATATACGGGGCCGTGTACAAGGTGTAACGCAGAGTGGGAGTACGGAATTTGCCTTTGTCCCATTCGTTCTTGGTGCGGAAATATAAACCAGCATCGGCCTTAACGGTGCGATACAGTGCTTCTTGCGCTCCCTTGGCGTAATATTCAAAGCGGAAGGTAATCTGCGCGAGGCCGTCTTCTTCCCAACGTTTTGCCGGTGGTACGCCAATATTGTAGAAACCCTGATCGGTAGCAAATGGCCCATTGTGGCAGTTGATACACCCCGCTTTGCCGTTGAACAGTGTCATGCCTCGTTTTTGTGGTTCGGTGAGAGCATCTTCTTCGCCTTGCAAGTATTTATCCAGCGGCGTATCTCGTTGTACTAAGGTACGTTCAAACGCGGCAATGGCTCGCCAAGCATTTCCGATGAGCGGCCATTCGTCACCGAAGACTTCTTTGAAACGCTTGCGGTATTCAGGGATTAAGCACAGACGGGCTTCCATGAGGTCATTTTCACCGTTACCGGCAACGCCGCCTTTGGCAGCAGAAGGTGCTTGCTTTTCCAAGGACTGCGCAGCACCGGCCCAGAAAAACTTGCCATAGTAAACGGAGTTGACGATGCTCTGGCTGTTGCGCCAGTGGACTGTGCCGGGGTAGCCTCGGGAAAAGTCATCACTCCAAGCCCAACCTTGATCGGGTTCATGGCAGGTGGCACAGGCGGTGGAGGTATCGCCACCAATGCGGGGATCAAAAAACAGGATTTTGCCGAGTTCTACTTTGGCATCCGTCTGTTTATTGTCTGGCGGTATGGGTGGCTCCCCTAGCGGTGCGAGCGGTGGTGGATCGGTGTTGGCTAGGGCCAGGTGATTGAATGGGCCCATAAAAACGGCTGTGATGACCGTTGCCAGCCCGGTTATTTTCATTAGGTTCATTTAGGCGTCTCCTTGATGTTAGGATGTTGAATTATAAAGTCTAAAGTCCAAAGCTTCAGCTTTGGACTCCAAGCCAAAGCTTCAGCTTTGGACTCCATGTTAGTTGCGGACTTGGCGCCAGTTGGCGATGGCTTCGTATTCGTTTGGAAATTTTTCTGTCCAGACTTGTGTCGTCAGAGGTTTTCCTGAGAGAGTTAGTAGGAATTCAACGAGGTTTTTTTGTTCTGCCTCGCTCAGGTTGAGAGGTTTTAGCAACGGAGCCTTGTTGCTGTCTTCTCCGCCGCCGTTGTTGTAGAAAGTGACTACGTCTTCTAAGGTTGCTAACATGCCGTTGTGCATGTAAGGGGCGGTGTATTTCAGTTCTCGTAGCGTGGGCGTCATAAATTTGCCCATGTCGCTGCCGTCGGCTTTGTGGGTTTGTATGTGAGTACCGGGATCGCGCTTCAGGGCCATGTAATTTTCTATGCCTAAGAACATGCTGTATGCGATGAAGGCCTGATGGTTTAGCGGATTGCGGAAAATGTCAAAGTTTTCGGATACGCCGGTGTTGTGGGATTCGCCATCCGAAAAGAGTGGGCCGTTGTGGCAGGCGATGCAGTTGGCTTTGCCTTTGAAGAGTGCTAACCCTTGTTGGGCCGCTTCTGACATTTGGCCGTTGTCAAAGGGCGCACCGCGGGAGGTGAGTGTTTTTAGATATTCGGGAATGGCTTTACGCACTTTGCCGTTGGAAGGTTCCCCGTATCCGGCTTTTTCAAACATTTCCAGGTATTTGGGGTCTTGTTTGAGACGTTCTTGCATGATACGCATGTCCATGTTCATAATGTAGTCTTCCGTGATCATTTCGCGGGTGACATCATTGAGGTTGGTGCCAATGCGTCCGTCATGCATCCAGACTTTTTTGTGGGCGGTGTTGATCAGGGTGGGGGCATTGCGAAAATGACCGTTGCCGGGATAGCCAGGTGACAGAGCGGCCTTTGAGCCAAAGCCATGTTCAGGATCATGACAGGTGGCACAGGAAATCGCGGCATCTCCTGAGAGTCGTGGATCGAAAAAGAGTCGTTTTCCAAGTTCGGCCTTGGCTTCGTCGATCTTAAGCGGTGGTAGTGGGCCAATGTCTGGCGTTGTGTGGCCTATATTGGCCGCGAGTGCCATTGCTAGGCCGAGCGATGTCGTGATTAAGCGACGAGGCCTGATGGTTTGTTTACTCATGCAGCGTTTCTCCGTTTGGTGTTGATTGATTAATGATTAACAAGTTAGCCCCAACGGGGCGATATTAATAAAGCCAGGGGCACCGCCCCTGGAAAACCCCGCCCCTAGTTTTTAGCTGGGGTGGTGAAAATAATTAATGGTTAATGATTAATGATTAATGATTAATGAATTAAATAATACTTAAATGGTTGTTTTTAAAATAATTTTATTAAGCGGAATAAAAATTGGCTCAAGTTTTAGAACCAAAGGAACCTCCTTTTCACCACCCTAGTTTTTAGCCCCAACGGGGCGAGATTCGATGTCGGCGCGTTGGAACAGATATAAGTGTGCCAACCCCGTAGGGGTTGAATGTGAATAGCCACAGGTGCAACCTGTGGGAAATGTGCCCCCCAACGCGCCAACCCCGTAGGGGTTGTGAATAGCCCCAGGTGCAACCTGTGGGAAATGTGCCACCAACGCGCCAACCCCGAAGGGGTTGAATATGAATAGCCACAGGTGCAACCTGTGGGAAATGTGCCCCCAACGTGCCAACCCTGAAGGGGTTGAATATGAATAGCCACAGGTGCAACCTGTGGGAAATGTGCCCACAACGCGCCAACCCTGAAGGGGTTGAATATGAATAGCCACAGGTGCAACCTGTGGGAAATGTGCCCCCAACGTGCCAACCCTGAAGGGGTTGAATATGAATAGCCACAGGTGCAACCTGTGGGAAATGTGCCCCCAACGTCCCAACCCTGAAGGGGTTGAATATGAATAGCCACAGGTGCAACCTGTGGGAAATGTGCCACCAACGCGCCAACCCCGAAGGGGTTGAATATGAATAGCCACAGGTGCAACCTGTGGGAAATGTGCCACCAACGCGCCAACCCCGAAGGGGTTGAATATGAATAGCCACAGGTGCAACCTGTGGGAAATGTGCCCACAACGCGCCAACCCCGAAGGGGTTGAATGCCAAACTAAAGTTTGGACTCCGGCTCACGACGCCGCTGATTGTGTACTAAAATAATGCCTAGCAAGAATGTTAAGAATCCAATCCCTAGCGGCATTCCATAAAGTTTGTTGTAGTCGATTTGGGGCGGCAGTAGTAGCCAGTACCAACTGGTTAGTGTGTGTTTGGAGCCGATTTCGCCGTTGTTGCCATCCCAGTTGGCAAAGGATATTGGGATGAATTGGCCGTCGGTAAATGATAAATCGCCTGATTTGCCGCGGCTTTTTCTGGGCAGTTTCATTAGCACTCGCCAGCGTCCGTGTTGCCATTTGCCAGTGGCTGTCAGTGTGTTGTCTTCTTGCCGTGGTTCTAGCGGTTTGTTAGGGCCTTTTCCGTCAAAAATCAGTGACTTGGGTGCTACTTTTGGTTCAATACGGCCGGCATTCCAGTACCAAATGGTGGTGGGGTGGGCCGTATCGCCATGACGGTATAAGGGTTTTTCGACAATGGGCGTGGTTTTAAAAGCGCCGGCTTTTGGAAATTGTATGGCGAACGCGTCGGAGTGCATTTTTAGGTTTTCGTCTTCAATTTGCGTCGCTACGGGTTCGCCGGGGCGGCTGTCGGTTCTGTCATTGATTTCTAGGAGAAAGGCAATTTCTCGTTCGTTGTATAGGACTCGCGTTGTGATGGCATTTGCCAAGGGTGTAAATAGGCGTTTTTCTTTGATGATATTAGGTACTAAGCGCAGGGTTGTGCCGGGTGCGTTGTCCCAAGCGGTGTCTTCGACTGTTGTTGGTAACGCGCCTTTAACGCTTAGGGCTTTAATCACGGTGCTTTTACCTGGCTGTATGTTGTTTTTGCGTAGCGAATAGACGTAATTGGCGATGTGCCAGCGATCTTCTAGGCTGACGGGATCGGTATCTCCTTTGCTGGTTGAACGGTGGGCCGGCATGGGTGTTCCGGGAATTCCTATAGATAGCCGGGTGTAAATTTGGCGGATCGTTTGTTGTTGGCTGTTTTCATCGTTGCCGGGTATATTGCTTATTCGCCAAGTCCACGGTTTAGTCAAATCACGCGGCCAAATACGGTATTCCCAGTCATCGGTTAGGCGTTTGCCGGAGGTGATGTTGCCGCGCCCGGTTTGTCCATGACATTGTTGACAGGTTTTTTCAAAGGCTATTTTGCCTTTGGCGATAGAGTCCGCTGAGTAGGGTATTTGACCGGTAATGGGTTCTATGTCTTTAATAGTTATGAAGTTTGTTGGTTTTTGCCCATTTTCGTCAGCCTTTTCGTCTTCTTCGTCACTGTCATTGTCGGCCTCGTCGTCGGCCTCTTCATCGTCGGCATCGTCGTCATCTGCCTCGTCGCTGTCATCGTCGTCTTCAGCCTCGTCGCTGTCATCGTCGGCTTCGTCATCGTCGTCAGCCTCGTCGTCTTTAGATTCTGCCTTGTCGCTGTCATCGTCGGCCGCGTCGTCTTTAGGGCCGGCCTCGTTGCTTTCTACGTCAGCCTTGTCGTCTTTAGATTCTGCCTTGTCGCTGTCCTCGCAGGCTTCGTCGTCTTTAGGGCCGGCCGCGTCGCTGTCATCGTCAGCCTCGTCGCTGTCATCGTCGGCTTCGTCATCGTCGTCAGCCTCGTCGTCTTTAGATTCTGCCTTGTCGCTGTCATCGTCGGCCGCGTCTTCAGCCTTGTCACTGTCCTCATCGGCCGCGTCTTCAGCCGCGTCGCTGTCATCGTCGGCCTCATCGTCGGCCTCATCGTCGGCCTCATCGTCGTCATCGTCGTCAGCCTCGTCGTCTTTAGAACCGGCCTCATTGCTTTCTACGTCAGCCTTGTCGTCTTTAGATTCTGCCTTGTCGCTGTCATCGTCGGCCTCATCGTCGTCATCGTCGTCAGCCGCGTCGTCTTCAGACTCAGCCTCGTCATTGTCATCGTCGGCCGCGTCGGCCTCTTCGTCGTCAGCCTTGTCGTCTTTAGATTCGGCCTTGTCACTGTCATCGTCGGCCTCATCGTCGTCATCGTCGTCGGCCGCGTCGTCTTTAGAACCGGCCTCATTGCTTTCTACGTCAGCCTTGTCGTCTTTAGATTCGGCCGCGTCACTGTCATCGTCAGCCTCGTCGTCTTTAGATTCTGCCTCGTCGTCGTCATCGTCGTCATCGTCGTCTTCACCTTCGTCTTCTTCGTCTTCTTCGTCTTCTTCGTCTTCACCTTCAGCTACCCAAGTACCTAAAATGTCGAAACCTTTGAGAACGGGAATCAGGCTTTTAATTTGTTCATCGCTGAGCAGAGTCTCCCAGCCGGGCATACTCGTACCGTTCAAGCCATGTTTGATAGTCTTAAATAAATCTTCATCCCGCGCCGGTTTGTCGCCGAGAGAGGTTTTATATTTGAACGTGCCCATCGTAAAATCACGAGGCTTCGGATAAAGAAATTCAGCCGCCGGCCCATCACCCTTGCCCTTGTTGCCGTGACATGCGGCACAGCGAAATTGGTAAATTTCTTTGCCAGTCATTTTAGCACGTTGGGACTGGATTTTATCCGTCATGCCGGTTACCGCCTTGGAGACTTTTTGATCCCATATACGCGGTACTTGCCCAACATAGTCGTAGAGGAATGTGATTGCTTGCCAGACTTCTTTTTCGTTTAACATCTCATGCCAGACGGGCATGGCCGAATTCCAAGGGGTGCCTTCTTTGGGTAAGCCCGGCCCACCGGTGGTGATACGCCAAAATAGAAAGGCTTCTTGTAATTGGGCGATAGTGCCTACGTCTTGGAAATTGGCCGGCAGTGGATTGAAGCCAGCGGCAAGGGGCCCGTCTCCGTCAAGTAGATCGCCGTGACAGTAAAAACAGTTTTTAAAATAAGTTTGGCTACCGGCTTGCACGGCCTGTTGATAAATTTCTTCAGCCTTCTGGGCTTCGGTTTGTGCTAAGACTTCGGCCCTGATTGGGTTTTCAAGGGTAGTCAGATTATAGGTTTTATTGTAGATTCGCAGAGTAGAAGGCGGCGCTGGGTGAACTTGCCGGAGTTCTACGGGCGATTCAAACGAAGGTTTAATTGCATTGTAGACGGTATAACCTACTAGCGCCGGTATGCCAATTAGGAAAACCCAGCGAATGGCCCATTTTTTGTCATCGCGCAACACGGCCCTGATGGGTGCTTTAAATTTGTCCCAACGCTGATCGTCAAATGAGAAATAGAGTAAGACACCGATGATGGTGATGATCATAAATTCGATCATTAATGATTTGGGCATCACCGGTGGAAATGCGTTATCAAATATGAGATAGGCACAGACAATCACTAAGAGTGCTTGCCAGAATGCCGGTATTCGGAAATCTTTCATTCAAATATTCCTTAGTTTTTTTTCTGATTGTAACGGATGAAAGGGAAGAGGGCGAACACTAGAGAGAGCCCCTACATTATTAACGTGAGTTCTATTTTAAATAAGTTATATAAATCATCTATTAATCAATTATTTGATGACAATTAATTAAAAAGGCTTTTTTTAATATTAAACCCTTAGCATTAATATGTTAATAACCCTTATTTGTGGGCCATCAACTGGAAGAAGTAAGTACAACTATTATTTGATGACAATTAATGAAAAATGCTTTTTTTAATATTA
>Ga0190343_1000054_pt1 | contig 59958 bp, 31 predicted proteins | sample 48721312_MG_FD_161664 | JGI IMG/M metagenome (GOLD analysis project Ga0190343, IMG submission 161664) | Hydrothermal vent microbial mat bacterial communities from Southern Trench, Guaymas Basin, Mexico - 4872-13-1-2_MG | ecosystem: Environmental > Aquatic > Marine > Hydrothermal vents >... | reverse complement strand
TCAACCCCTATCGGGGTTGGGGCCTTCCTCGGCCCTTCCCCAGGTTTCACCTGGGGCTATTCATATTCAACCCCTATCGGGGTTGGGGCCTTCCTCGGCCCTTCCCCAGGTTTCACCTGGGGCTATTCATATTCAACCCCTATCGGGGTTGGGGCCTTCCTCGGCCCTTCCCCAGGTTTCACCTGGGGCTATTATCTCGCGTAGCGAGTTACTACGTTTCATATTCAACCCCTATCGGGGTTGGGGCCTTCCTCGGCCCTTCCCCAGGTTTCACCTCAATGCCATTAAGTTAAGCAGTCTTATACCATAAGGGTTTTGTGCGGCGAGGTACGGTGGGGCGGGCGTTGTGAGTCGAAACTGACACGGATACGTGTTTTAAATTATAATAATGACTATGCTATACTAAATTTAAAACTTAGGCGAGTTTTGATAAACTTATACGTAAAAAGCCAGTTAATATCAATAGTATAATATTTATAGAATTACAAGTTATCCAATCAAAGTAAGTGGAATACTAACCTTTTACGAATTTTGTTTATTTAAATTATGAGGACTAAGGTATTTTTTGATAAAAATCGTTATTAAACCATTTTTTACCAATTTTTAAGCCAAAATTCCCCCAACCCATTCAAAATACTTGAATAGGAAATTGCTTTTCAGGCTAAAGTTTCGCGGAGCGAAACTTTAGCCTGAAAAACCTTATTTTTAAAAAAGCCGCTTTTGCTAAAAACAGGGTTTGTAAATGCGTTTATAATAATTTAAGGAAACTCTAGCCGAACTCTTTTTTCGTGGAACCTTGCGATTTCGCTTTGTGTAAGTCGGATCGGAGATATTCCATTCTGTCAATGTTGCCATAAGTTCTTGAATTGGCTTACAATAGTAGAATAATTCAACCCTAAAATTTTTTATGGCGTTAAAAGATACCATGTTATTGACAGTTTGTCGGTGTTTATTCAGGCTGGATTTCTTAAATAATTGCGAATCTGCGGTTTTGGTGAGTAGGGATTCTAAGCCTGTTAGAAACATAGTCGCAAAAAAATCTTGTTTAACTGAGATAACTGTTTTACCTGTGAAGTTTTCAATTTTTACGCGTTCTTTTATAACACCAAAAAAACCTTCAACACCCCAGCGTAGATTATACAATTCCTTGAACATTTGCGCTGTGTATTTTTTCTCATCAAGCAATGATGTAACAAGAACTTCTATCTCTCCGGTGCTTAATCTAACTCTAACAAAGCGTACCGTAATTTTTTCCGGTAATCCCAACTTTTTGCACATTTTCTTGACATCACCTTTTGCCTTTAAAGTAACTATAGTACTGTCAGTAACATGTTGTTTAAACATATTTTGTGCAGCTTTAAATGATTTTTTTGAACAACGACCAGTAAAATGTCTCCCAAGTTTGGTTAATGATGCTAAAAATATATAGGATGGATAGTTGCGATCAAACAAAATCAAGTCACCTTCTTGCGTATGCTTGATATGTTCCAAAGCCAAATCAACCTCATAAGCCTTGGCAGGCGCAAGACAAGCATCAATGATAATCTTGTTAATTTCGTCTATCATCACCGAAGCTAGTCCATAACCGTGTTGCCCTATTATCTTTTTATCTTTACCAAACGTGCCGTTTATGGTACCGAATTCGTCGTTGATTTCTGGGGCATTAGGCAAATGAATTTTGGAGCCATCGATAGCCAGTAGACGAAATCCCCAAGCTTTTTCTCTTTTTTCCATCAGCATAAAAAGCGTCTACTACAGCATGCAAGGTTCAATGTGACAAAGGCTTCAGGTTTTAAATGACGACGTGCTTGGGTAAAGGCGCTCTTTGTTACTAAAATGCCGTTGTCCAGTTTTTTAAAAGAACTCCGGCAAAAACAAGCTGTAGCGGTTTGATGCTATGCAAGTAAAATTATCAAAATTACTGCTACAAAGTCCAATTTTGATTTTCTGGTAAAGAATTTGTAAACTGTGCGATGTTCATCTTTAAATGACTCATCATTTAACAACTCGCGAATAATTTCCATTTAACGGGCGGCTTTGTCATTTTCGTCAGCCAATGTTTGTTTTTCCATAAATTGATTTTACCTACTGTTTGAAAGGCAATAACTATAACACATTTTCCTTAACTTAATGGCATTGAGGTTTCACCTGGGGCTATTATCTCGCGTAGCGAGTTACTACGTTTCATATTCAACCCCTATCGGGGTTGGGGCCTTCCTCGGCCCTTCCCCAGGTTTCACCTGGGGCTATTATCTCGCGTAGCGAGTTACTACGTTTCATATTCAACCCCTATCGGGGTTGGGGCCTTCCTCGGCACACGGAACTGGGGTGTTAAATCTGTTTTCACCCTAATTTTGTTCCGTGTGGTTGCAAAGGTGCCTTAAATATAGAGTGAAAAAAATACCCGAAAATCGCTCAAATTTAACACCCCAAGCTCCAACCCCAAAGGTGGAATTAACAATTAATCATTAATCATTAATCATTAATCATTAATAATTAAAAAGGCTCCAACCCCGAAGGGGTTGAATACGAATAACAAATCCTTGTAGTTATTGACTGATAAGTTTGTTTATCTAAGGAGCCACCGAACATGTCTCATTTATTCGATTCACCTGACACTTGGAATTTGCCTTGGGCCAAACTTTAAATTCCCCAATATAAAGAAACCACGCGAGGCGAATGGTCACTAAGAAAAGCCTCAAACGTGATTCAAATGGGCTATTTTCAAAACCTCACCGTTTTAAGTAACCATTATGTGTTATCGAAAGAAGAGAATGGCCTTCAAACCAGTTGGATGAGCTTAGCGCCAATGGAACTTGAAAGCAGTGCGCCTCATGTTGCGGCCGCAAACGGTGTGGTTGTGGTAATGGGCGCCGGTATGGGAGTGGTACTCTACAATATGTTAAAAAGGCCTGAAGTAGAAAAAGTGACGGTTGTGGAACGTGATCCCAAAGTCATTGATTTGTTGTATCAAGCAATAGATATTCAAAGTTGGGCCGGCATCGACAAGTTAACCATTGAAGTGATGGACGCTTTTGACTATATTCCCACCGAAAAAGTAAACTATATTTTTGTGGATATTTGGGTCCCGGTGGGAGATAAGCAAGCATTACCTGACACGCAACGTATTCAACTGAATGTCAAAGCCAATGTAGTGAGTTGGTGGGGACAAGAAATTGACTTTCTGCGGTGGTTTAACCAAAACAGGCCTCAAAAACCTGCCTCTCTCAATCATTACTTGGCATGGGCTAAGGAAATCAATTTGCCCTTGATAGAACAGAATAACCCTGAATACGTGTCATGGATAATGGCCGTGGCGCAAAGTATGTTTTATCAAAATATCCGTCGCCGTGAACAAAAGAGCTAATAAGCCTCTTGCAAAGCCTCAGAATAAATTTTGGAAGCTGGAGTCCAAACTTTAGTTTGGGAAGCCGGAGTCCAAACTTTAGTTTGCTAGGAGTCCAAAGCTTCAGCTTTGGCAAGAGTCCAAACTAACGTTTGGAGTCCAAAGCTTCAGCTTTGGCAAGAGTCCAAACTAACGTTTGGAGTCCAAAGCTTCAGCTTTGGCAAGAGTCCAAGCTTTAGCTTGGCAAAATTTGGACAGAGGACGCCCAAACTCAAGTTTGGACTCCAGACACCCAAACTCAAGTTTGGATTCCTTGCCAAACTCAAGTTTGGACTCCTGCCAAACTAAAGTTTGGACTCCTGAGTTAAGTTCCCTTACGTCAAAGGATTTAGGGATGTGTTTCTTTTGAATGCCTTCTGAATATTTTTTGAATGGGTAGGCGAATATCTATTACTTCATCAACAACTTCTGTGTCATTCATGTCAAAGGTTCTTTTATCGTTTTGTGAATAGACGTTAATGACCTCCACTGAAGGCATGACGAGCCAGCACGACTTAACGTTAAGCGCAAAATAGGCTTTTATCTTTCTAACCAGAGAACTAACCGATTGGCTTGGTGATAGTACCTCAATGGCTAAATCGGGCATTTGAGATACCTTTAAAAGGTCATCATCAACGTCTTCATCGAAGGTCGGTGGTGGTCCAGTATAAACACATACATCTGGAACCAATTCGTCTTTAGCCTTGAGCTTAAACCGGCTTAAGTCGATTTCGCTGGCATCCAAACTCAACTCGACAAAAGTTTCAAATTTTTCTTCACTGCCCAACAACACGGTTAGATTGGTTTGGACACCACTATGCCTTAATGACGGCATATCCGCCTCCTCATCTTCAAGAACCTCATCATTGAGTTCAATTACTTCACTCATAGTTCACTGTTCCTAAATTATAAAGGCGCCCAAACTTGAGTTTGGGCGGTTCCAAGATATACTTAGCACGTTGTAGCAGGTAGGCGATGAATCGCCTACTACAAACTCCGTCAACTACAATTAAAAGAGGTATCAATAGGGCCATGAGTTGAAATTCCTTGAGCCATTATGGCATATGGCCCACAATTGACGGCCTGAAGTCTATCGATCTCGTTTGTAGTTTGGACTCCGACACCCAAACTCAAGTTTGGACTCCACCCAAACTCAAGTTTGGACTCCACCCAAACTCAAGTTTGGACTCCACCCAAACTCAAGTTTGGACTCCACCCAAATTCAAGTTTGGACTTTTGATCACTAATCACTGATTACTGCCAAACATTAGTTTGGACTCCCAAACTAATGTTTGGACTTTTGATCACGGATTACTGATCACGGATTACTGGGGCACAGCCACCACGGTGACGTAAATTGGTTCTAAACCATTGAAAACTAACACACCACCGTTTAGGCGATAACCTACCGTCACGATCCAGTTACCCGGCATTCCTGTCAGGCTACCTTGATAAACCGACACTTCCTGTGTATTGGGCAGTTCGCTATAGTATTTGGCTGAGGGCAAGCTATCAAGTTGACCGTCCCAAATTTCCCAGAAGTCGCCGTTGCGCGTGTATGTCACCTGTGAGCCAAAATGGGGTTGGTAGGTGGCGGTGATTAAAATCTCCGCTGCTTGTCCAACATGCCGTGAATCCACACGTATCAAACTGGAGACCTCCAATGTGTCTGACTCCATAACAGTGAGGTGATTACCTACTTGGCCTTGGCTATTGCGGACAAACGGTTGAAAATAGCTCGTGGCTTGCACCTCATTGTTGGTGAAATTCAACGTCGATGAGTTACGCGTATCTACGCTGGCCGCGTTGCCAACCGAGAAGTGTAGCGGCTCGACACCATTGTAATGGATAGTGTCATCTTCTAAGCGGTAGCCTAGATAGGCGAAGAATTCCCCTGGGGCCGCGCTTAAGTCGCCTTCAAAAACAGGAACCTCAAGGGTTTCTGGCAATTGCGAGACTTTTTCGGCCGACGGTATGCTACTGAGTTGCCCATCCCAAAATATCCAAGTTTCACCAGCGCGGGTATAGAGGGCCCCAGTGATTTGCGGGATGAAATGCTCGCCCAGCGGCCATTCCCAGTTGGCCTTACCCAGTTCGCCCGCCAAAGTGCTATACATACCTACCATCAGAATGTCAGCCGGTTTGCCAATATCTTCTGGAGCCACAGTAAGCGTCCCTGAGAGGTTGACCGCTGTCGCTACCGAGCTAACAAGCGCGGCGTGGTTAGGTTGTGCCGTGCTCACATCGGCACCACCAACGCTGATTTGGGGTGCGAAACAAGACGGGCTGTTCGCTGGTTGCTCTAGTGTACTCATATCCTGTGCATCAATTGCGAAGCCGTTAGCCGGGCAGAGTGATTGTTTCGCAAAATGGGCTTTACATTTGAACACGGCGTCGAGGTTTACGGTGATTGGATTCTCGCTGTTCTTGCCTTTATTACAATCGCCCGTCCATCCTCTAAACCAGTAACCCTCTGCTGGGGCCGCTGTCAGCGTGAGCGCCGTCTGTTCGGCAAACTCGGCCGAGCAGTCGGTGCCACAATTGATGCTTTCTGGCTCACTGGTTATTGTGCCTTCACCGACTTTGTCCACCGTCAACGTGATGGGCATGAATACAAAGCTGGCTTTGCACGTCTTGTCAGTGTCCATTGTGACGGCAACCGTATTAGTCGTGTCACTGTCAGTACTCTGACAATCACCTTCCCAGCCTTTCAACGCCCAGCCAGCCTCAGGGGTTGCGGTAAGCGTGACTTCAGTGTCTTTGTCGTAGGCTTCGGAGCAATCTTCGCCACAATCTATACCCGTTGGCTCGCTTGTGACAGTTCCGTCGCCGTCTGTCTCTACCGTCAATGTGGTGGACAGGGTTGCAAAGCTGGCTTTGCAGGTCTTATTGGTGTCCATCGTCACGGCAACCGTCGTATTACTGGTAGTGTCACTGTCAGTACTCTGACAATCTCCTTCCCAGGCTTTTAATGCCCAACCGGCCTCCGGGGTGGCGGTCAGCGTGACTTCAGTGTCTTTGTCGTAGGCTTCGGAGCAATCTTCGCCACAGTCAATACCTTCAGGCTCGCTCGTTACGGTTCCCTCGCCCACTTTTTCCACTGTCAAAGTAGGTACAAAGTTTGCTTGGCACGTTTTGTTAGCATTCATCGTGACGGCAGCCGTATTATTATTAGTCGTGTCACTGCCGCCAGTACTTTGACAATGACCTTCCCAGTCTTTTAACGCCCAACCGGCCTCTGGTGTTGCAGTCAGCGTGACTTTAGTGCCACTGTTATAGGTTTCAGAACAATCGTCGCCACAGTCAATACCTTTAGGCTCGCTAGTCACTGTTCCTTCGCCGTCTTTCTCCACCGTCAACTTGGGTTGGGGTGCCGGTGGTGTTACTGGCGGGGAAGGTGGCAGCACATCATTATCAGTTATACTGACCGTGGTTGTCGCTTCCGTGTAACCGGTGGCACTGGCCGTGAGCGTCACGGTTTGAGTACCATCAACCACATTGTCATCGACCGCATTAATGTTGAAGCTCACCGAGGTTTGTGCGTCAGGAATCTCGACCGTCGGCGGTACTGTGACTTCAGTCGTATCGCTGCTGGACAGCGTCACCGTCAATACCCCGCTGGTATCTAAACGGGTAACAGTAGCGGTGCTTGGCGTACCAAACGCTTCGGAAAAGCTCGCCTGTTCGACCGTGAGGGTTAACTCAAGAGGAACTGGAACTGATGATTCCTTGACGTTAATTATCACGGTATCGTCGTCACTTTGTGGGCCGCCAGTGCCCGTATGGCCTTGATCATTGGTCACAATTTGCAGACTGGCTTGCTCCAAGAACCCGGCCGTTGGCTTAAAGCTTATGCCGTCCAAGGCGGTATTGATGTCAGTTATCGTGCCGGTAAAGGCCATGCTGGCATCGTCTGTACCGTCACCCGCGGTAAAGGTTAAGTTCTCTGTGCCACTTAAAGTCAATGTGCCATTGGTGGCTGTTAGCGTCACGGCAACTACGTTGGCTCCCGCGTCCTCGTCACTGATGGCGAGCAGATTGTCATTGGCAGCCGAGAAGATTAAGGCTGAATCTTGAGCAACATTTTGAGCACCAGGCACCGTATTCACTGGGGCTTTGTTAGGACGGCTTACTGTCACCGTGAAACTTTGATCAGCTTGCTCGCTGCCATCGCTAACGCGCAATGTCACGTTATGCGTTCCCACTTCTGAGTCTGTGGGTGTACCACTTAAGGTGCCGGTACCGTCGCCATTATCTGCCAAACTCAACCAACTGGGGGTTGTCGGTGCGGTAATGGTTAAGGAATCGCCATCAGCATCACTGGTGACAATACTATAATTATAGGCACTGTCTTTATCAACCGCAGTAACGGCGGTACTGGTAAATACTGGCGCATCGTTTATTTTGATCACGGTTACCGTGAAACTTTGCTCAGTTTGTGCTGTGCCATCGCTCACTTGTAATGTCACGTTATGCGTCCCCACCTCTGCAATCGTGGGCGTGCCGCTTAAAGTGCCAGTACCATCGCCATTATCCGTTAATGTCAACCAACTGGGGTTTGTCGATGCGGTAATGGTTAAGGTGTCACCAGCATCAGCATCACTGGTCGCAATGCTGTAGCTGTAAGCAGTGTCTTCATTAACCGAGGTAATTGCGGTACTGGTAAATACTGGGGCATCGTTTATCTTGAACACCGTTACCGTGAAACTTTGCTCAGCTTGCTCGGTGCCATCGCTAACGCGCAATGTGACATCATGCGTTCCCACGTCAAAAGTTGTGGGCGTACCACTTAAGGTACCGCTACCATCGCCCTTATCTGCCAAACTCAACCAGCTGGGTTTTGTCGGTGCGGTAATCGTTAAGGTGTCACCGGTATCAATATCACGGGTCGCGATGTTGTAACCGTAAGCACTGTCTTCATTAACAAATGTAACGGCGGTACTGGTAAATGTTGGCTCATCATTGACCGCATTAACAGAGATGTCCACGATGTCGTCATCGCTCAAAGCACCACCGCTGCCGGTGTTTCCTTGATCGTCGGTAACAATCCGCACACTGGCAGGGCCGCTGTAATTGGCGGTTGGGGTAAAGATCATGCCATCTAACGCGGTATTGATGTCGGCTATTTTGCCGGTAAATTCCATTTTGGCATCTGCATCGCCATCACCACCATCAGTAGCAAAGGTTAAGTCTGTGGTGCCATTTAAGGTTAACGTGCCGTTGAAAGCCGTCAATGCCACTTTAACCGGATTTTCCCCAGCATCATCACTGATTGAAATCAGTTCAGTGCCAGTGAAGGTTAAGGCGGTGTCTTCATCAACGCTTGGTGCAGTGGTGGGCAGGCTGTTGACGGGCGCATCATTAACTGCTGTGATGGTCATATTGGCGGTATCAATCGCACTACTAAACGCCGTTGTACCACCATTGGTACTGGTATCGACTTGAGTACCGGCCGTTCCACTGCTCTGATCCCAAGCACGCAAAGTGATCGCATCTGTGATGCTACCATTGAAGCTTGCATTGGGTTGGAAATAGAGCCGTGTGTTGGCATCAGCAGCCAGCAATAACGCATTATCGTCGGCCACACTACCCGCAGCAGTCCAACTGATCCCACCGTTTAACGTGTAATGCCAACTACCATTATCCGTCGTGAGGGTCGTCAAAGCTACACCGGTCACAGCACTGTCATCAACATCAGTCACATTACCACCGATTGCGACGAGATCACTGATTAAAGTCCCCACCGGACCAAACGGCGCACCCGCATCTTCTATCGCACTCAAACTCAGATCGGCCGTGTTGCCTTGACTGTCTAGGGTGTTGTCTAGCACTGGTGCATCATTGACATTGGCAACTGTCACAGTAAAGCTTTGGTCTTCAAAAAGAGTGCCAGCATCGCTAACGCGCAATGTCACAGGATGATCCCCACTTCTGAATTTGTCGGCGTACCGCTTAACGTTTCGGTACCACCGCCGGTAGTCGTCAAACTCAACCAACTGGGCAGTGTCGTCTGTGCGGTAATGGTTAAAGTGTCACCGGTGTCAATATCACTGGCCACAATGCTATAACTATAAGGACTGTCTTCATCAACTGAAGTGACTTCGGTACTGTCAAATACTGGCGCATCATTAAGCGCATTAACGGTCAGGCTGGCAGTATCAGTCGCACTACTAAACGCTGTTGTATCACCATTGACACTGGTATCGACTTGAGTACCGGCCGTTCCACTGGTTTGATCCCAAGCACGCAACGTGATTGCATCGGTGATGCTACCATTGAAGTTGGTGTTGGGTTCAAAATAGAGCCGTGTATCGACATCGGCGGCCAGCAGTAACGCACTAGCGTCGGCCACACTACCCGCAGCTATCCAAGTGGTACCACCATCTAACGTGTAATACCAACTACCATTAGTCGTTAGGGCGGCAGTCAAAGCGACACCCGTCACCGCACCGCTATCAACATCAGTGACATTACCGCTGCTGAGTGCCACAAGATCACTTATTAAAGTCCCCACTGCACCAGACGGCGCACCGGCATCCTCGTCTATCGCATCCAGACTCAGATCGGCCACGTTGCCATCTTTGTCTTTGGTGTTGTCTAGCACAGGTGCATCATTGACATTGGCAACCGTGATGGTAAAGCTTTGGTCAATATCCACTGTGCCATCATTGACGCGCAGTGTGATATTGTGTGCGCCCACTTCTGAATTCGTGGGTGTACCGCTTAACGTGCCGGTGCCATCAGTATTATCCACTAAAGTCAACCAACTGGCTGTTGTCGGTACGGTAATGGCTAAGGTGTCACCCACATCAACATCAGTTGCCACAACGCTATAACTATAAGCACTGTCTTCATCAACCGCTGTCACAGCGGTACTGGTAAATACCGGTACATCATTGACATTGGCAACCGTCACAGTAAAGGTTTGGTCCTCGGAAAGACTGCCATCGCTAACGCGCAATGTCACACTATGTGCCCCGACATCATCATTTGTGGGTATACCGCTTAACGTTTCGGTACCACCGCCACCTGCTGTCAAAGTCAACCAACTGGGTTTGGTCTGGGCGGTAATGGTTAACGTGTCACCAGTATCAACATCAGTTGCCACAACGCTATAACTATAAGGGATATCTTCATCAACCGCTATAACAGCGGTACTGGTAAATACCGGCGCATCGTTAACCGCGGTGACGGTCAGATTGGCGGTATCAGTTGCACTACTAAACGCCGTTGTACCCCCATTGCTGTTGGTAGAAACGAAATTCCCAGCCGTTCCACTGCTCTGATCCCAAGCACGCAATGTGATTGCATCGGTGATGCTACCATTGAAGTTGGTGTTGGGTTGGAAATAGAGCCGTGTATTGGCATCGGCGGCCAGCAGTAACGGATTATTGTCGGCCACACCACCCACAATCGTCCAAGTGGTACCACCGTCTAGCGTGTAATGCCAACTACCATTAGTTGTCAGGATAGCTGTCAAAGCCACACCCGTCACTGCACTGCTATCAGCATCAGTGACATTTCCGCTTAGTGCCACGAGATCACTTATTAAAGTTCCCACCGCACCAGACGGCGCACCCGCATCTTCGGCTATCGCGTCCAGACTCAGATCGGCCACGTTGCCATCTTTGTCTTTGGTGTTGTCTAGCACAGGTGCATCATTGACATTGGCAACCGTGATGGTAAAGCTTTGGTCATCGAAAAGACCATCAACATCGGTAACGCGCAATGTCACACTATGCGCCCCCACTTCCGCATTCGTGGGTGTACCACTTAACGTGCCAGTACCGTCGGTGTTGTCCACCAAAGTCAACCAACTGACTGTTGTCGGTGCGGTAATTGTTAACGTGTCACCAGTATCAACATCGGTTGCCACAATGCTATAACTATAAGCACTGTCTTCATCAACTGAAGTGACTTCGGTACTGTCAAATACTGGCGCATCATTAAGCGCATTAACGGTCAGGCTGGCAGTATCAGTCGCACTACTAAACGCTGTTGTATCACCATTGACACTGGTATCGACTTGAGTACCGGCCGTTCCACTGGTTTGATCCCAAGCACGCAACGTGATCGCATCGGTGATGGTCCCATTGAAGTCGGCGTTGGGTTCAAAATAAAGCCGTGTATCGACATCGGCGGCCAGCAGTAACGCACTAGCGTCGGCCACACTACCCGCAGCTATCCAAGTGGTACCACCATCTAACGTGTAATACCAACTACCATTAGTCGTTAGAGCGGCAGTCAAAGCCACACCCGTCACCGCACCGCTATCAACATCAGTGACATTACCGCTGCTGAGTGCCACAAGATCACTTATTAAAGTCCCCACCACACCAGACGGCGCACCGGCATCTTCATCTATCGCAGTCAGACTGAGAACTGCGGTGTTGCCATCTTTATCCTTGGTGCTGTCTAGCACTGGTGCATCATTGACATTGGTAACCGTCACTGTGAAGGTTTGCTCTTCAAAAAGAGTGCCAGTATCGGTAACGCGCAATGTCACACTATGCGCCCCCACATCCGAATTCGTGGGTGTTCCGCTTAACGTGCCGGTACCACCGCCATTATCCACCAAACTTAACCAACTGGGTAGTGTCGGTGCGGTAAGGGTTAAGGTTAACGTATCGCCCGCGTCAACATCACTGGCCACAACGCTATAACTATAAGCACTGTCTTCATCAACCGCTGTCCCGGCAGTACTGGTAAATACTGGTGCATCATTGACATTGGCAACCGTGACAGTAAAGCTTTGGTCAACATCTACCGTGCCATCATTGACGCGCAGCGTGACATTGTGTGTTCCCACATCCGAATTCGTGGGTATACCACTTAACGTTTCGGTACCACCGCCATTAGCCGTCAAAGTCAACCAACTGGATAGTGTCGTCGATGCGATAATGGTTAAGGAGTCTCCATCAACATCACTTGCCACAATGCTATAACTATAAGCACTGTCTTCATTAACCGCAGTAACGGCGGTACTGGTAAATACCGGCGCGTCGTTAACCGCTGTGACGGTCAGATTGGCGGTATCAGTCGCACTACTAAATGCCGTTGTACCACCATTGCTATTGGTAGAAACGAAATTCCCAGCCGTACCACTGCTCTGATCCCAAGCACGCAAAGTGATTGCATCCGTGATGGTACCATTGAAGTTGGCGTTAGGTTGGAAATAGATCCGTGTATTGGCATCGGCAGCCAGCAGTAACGGATTATTGTCGGCCACACCACCCACAATCGTCCAAGTGGTACCACCGTCTAACGTGTAATGCCAACTACCATTAGTTGTCAGGATAGCTGTCAAAGCCACACCCGTCACTGCACCATCAACGTCAGTGACATTTCCGCTTAGTGCCACGAGATCACTTATTAAAGTTCCCACCGCACCAGACGGCGCACCCGCATCTTCGGCTATCGCGTCCAGACTCAGATCGGCCGTGTTGCCTTGACTGTCCAGGGTGTTGTCTAGCACTGGTGCATCATTGACATTGGTAACTGTGATAGTAAAGCTTTGGTCAACATCTATCGTGCCATCATTGACGCGCAGCGTGACATTGTGCGTTCCCACATCCGAATCCGTGGGGGTGCCGCTTAACGTGCCAGTACCGTCAGTATTATCCACCAAAGTCAACCAACTGGCTGTTGTCGGTACGGTAATGGTTAAGGCATCTCCATCAACATCACTTGCCGCAACGCTATAATTATAAGCACTGTCTTCATCAACCGCTGTAACGGCGGTGCTGGTAAATACCGGCGCGTCGTTAACTGCTGTGACAGTCAGATTGGCGGTATCAGTCGCACTACTGAATGTTGTCGTTCCACCGTTGACACTGGTGTCGACTTGATTCCCAGCCGTACCACTGGTTTGATCCCAAGCACGCAAAGTGATTGCATCCGTGATGGTACCATTGAAGTCGGCGTTGGGTTCAAAGTAAAGCCGTGTATTGGCATCGGCAGCCAGCAGTAACGCATTATCGTCGGCCACACTACCCACAGCTATCCAAGTGGTACCACCGTCTAACGTGTAATGCCAACTACCATCAGTCGTCAGAGCGGCCGTTAAAGCCACACCGGTCACAGCAACATTATCAACGTCAGTGACATTACCGCCTAGTGCCACAAGATCACTGATTAAAGTCCCCACTACACCAGACGGCGCACCGGCATCTTCGTCTATCGCATCCAGACTCAGATCGGCCACGTTGCCATCTTTGTCTTTGGTGTTGTCTAGCACAGGTGCATCATTGACATTGGCAACTGTGACAGTAAAGCTTTGGTCAACATCCACCGTGCCATCATTGACGCGCAGCGTGACATTGTGTGTTCCCACCTCTGAATTTGTCGGTGTGCCGCTTAACGTGCCGGTGCCATCAGTATTATCCACCAAAGTCAACCAACTGGCTGTTGTCGGTACGGTAATGGCTAAGGTGTCACCCACATCAACATCAGTTGCCACAATGCTATAACTATATGCACTGTTTTCATTAACCGCGGTAACAGCGGCACTGGTAAATACCGGTGCATCATTGACATTGGCAACCGTCACAGTAAAGGTTTGGTCATTGAAAAGAAGGGTATCGCTAACGCGCAATGTCACAATATGCGTCCCCACATCTGAATTTGTGGGTGTGCCGCTTAACGTTTCGGTACCACCGCCAGTAGTCGTCAAACTCAACCAACTGGGTAGTGTCGTCTGTGCGGTAATGGTTAAAGCGTCTCCATCGACATCACTGGCCACAACGCTATAACTATAAGCATTGTCTTCATCAACCGTTTCCACAGCGGTACTGGTAAATACCGGCGCGTCGTTAATTGCTGTGACAGTCAGATTGGCGGTATCAGTCGCACTACTAAATGCTGTTGTTCCACCATTGGTACTGGCATCGACTTGATTCCCAGCCGTACCACTGCTCTGATCCCAAGCACGCAAAGTGATTGCATTCGTGATGGTACCATTGAAGTTGGCGTTGGGTTGGAAGTAAAGCCGTGTATTGGCATCGGCGGCCAGCAGTAACGCATTATTGTCGGCCACACTACTCATAGCTATCCAAGTGGTAGCGTTTAACGTGTAATACCAACTACCATTAGTTGTCAGAGCGGCCGTCAAAGCCACACCCGTCACAACACCATCAACGTCAGTGACATTTCCGCTGAGTGCCACGAGATCACTGATTAAAGTCCCCACCACACCAGACGGCGTACCGGCATCTTCGGCTATCGCATCCAGACTGAGATCGGCCGTGTTGCCATCTTTGTCTTTGGTGTTGTCTAGCACAGGTGCATCATTGACATTGGTAACCGTGATAGTAAAGCTTTGGTCAATATCCTCCGTGCCATCATTGACGCGCAACGTGACATTGTGCGTTCCCACGTCATCATTTGTGGGTGTACCACTTAACGTTTCGGTACCACCGCCACCAGTTGTCAAAGTCAACCAACTGGCTGTTGTCGGTACGGTAATAGTTAACGTGTCACTGGTATCAACATCAGTTGCCACAATGCTATAACTATAAAGACTGTTTTCATCAACAGCAGTAACAGCGGTACTGGTAAATACCGGGTCATCATTAATCGCATTGATGTTAATGACCACTTCGTCGTTAACAAAGATAGTACCACCACCAGTGTTGCCTTGGTCGTTGACGACAATCAGCACACAAGCGACTGTGCCACAGACAGTACCGGTGCCATTGAAGTTCTCTTCTGGTGTGAAGATCATACCATTTAGAGCGGTATTGATGTCAGTTGTCGTGCCGGTAAATACCATGCTGACATCGTCTGTGCCATCACCACCGGTAAAGGTTAAACCGGTGAAGGGTGATGTTCCAAACAAAGTTAAAGTGCCCTTATTTGCTATCAAGTAAACTTCAACACCAAGAGCACCCGCATCAACATCGCTGATTGAAATCACATTAGGTGCGGTTGTCGAAAAAGTCAAAGGGGTGTCTTCATTTGTCGTTTGTGTACCCGGCACAGTTATTACAGGCGCATCGTTGACCTGCGTGATGGTCACAGTAATCGACTCGACCCACGTTAGTTCCCCTCCATTTCCTTGGGCACCTGTATTTTTGTCATTAATGAAGTAGTCTATCTGGACGCTAGCATCCGGCGCGTCACTAGTGTTTGAATAGGCGATTTGTTGCAGCGCACTATTGACCAACGCCCTAGTCGCGTTAGCATCAAACGTTAACAACAACGTGCCGCCGCTGTTGGTGACAGTACCAATGTTGGTGCTATCTACTGTCAATGTCCCACTTAAGCTAGTCAATGTACCCGTCCCGCTAAACACATCATCCGGATTCGCAGTACCGTAAGTACCGCCTGTGCGTATGAGGGTGAGCGTCGCGCCATTGTAGTCATTGGCCGCATTAAGTTCAGGATCGCTAATGGTGGCATTGGGATCCAAAACCACAGCCGAACTGTCTTCTACAAACGTGGGTGTGTTATCCAAAAGCGCAAAGCTTGGTGCATCATTGACGGCTGTGACATCAATAGTCATAGTGTATGCCAATGTACTAAAGGCAGTACCATCATGCACCTTAAATGTGAAGGTGGTGTATGGCGTTCCGTTGGCATCTGCAACCGGCTTAAAATGCAATTTGGGAATGTCACCGACCAAAATATCTTGAAGTAAAGCAATATCGTCTCCCGGTGAGTCGATGACATAGTTGGTGTCGATATCCACATACAAAGTGCCGGCGCCGGGTAGGGTAGTGATTTGGATTTTACTAAGCGTGTCACCCGTATCAACATCACTAAAACCAAAATCGGCCGCCGCAAAGACTTTATCGTTGTCTTCGTTAGTGCTTACGGTGTTATCGGCCGCAGTAGGCGCATCATTGACGGCCGTGACATCAATCGTCATGGTATTCGCCGACGCACTGTCTGCCGTGCCATCATTCACCGTGAATTGGAAAGTGTCATGAGCCGCACCGTTGGCATTGGCCGCTGGGGTAAATGTCAGATTGGGAATGTTGGCTACTGGAATCACTTGGTTTGCCGTCACATCCGCGCCACTGAGTTGAAGGGCACCCACTGTCTCTAGTGTGGTGATTTCGACGGAGACAAGCGTATCGCCATCCACATCACTAAAGCCAAAATCGGCCTCAACAAAAGGATAAGCGGTATCTTCGTTTGTTGTCACCGTGTTGTCGGTAGCGGTGGGCGCATCATTAACGGCTGTGACATCAATCGTCATGGTATAGGCTGACGCACTGTCGGCCGTACCATCATTCACCGTGAATTGGAAAGTGTCATGAGCCGCACCACTGGCATTGGCCGCTGGAGTGAACGTCAGATTGGAAGCGGTAATATCAGCCACAGCGATGACTTGGTTTAAAGTGACATCCGCGCCACTGAGTTGAAGGGCACCAACCGTTTCTAGTGCGGTGATTTCAACGGAACTAAGCGTATCGCCGCTATCCACATCACTAAAGCCAAAATCGGCTTCAGCAAAAGCAAGAGCGGCATCTTCGTTGGTTGTCACCGTGTTATCGGCAGCGGTGGGCGCATCATTGACAGCTGTGACATCAATAGTCATGGTATTGGGCGACGCACTGTCTGCCGTGCCATCATTCACCGTGAATTGGAAGCTGTCATAGCCTGTGCCATTAGCTCCTGCCACTGGGGCGAACGTCAAATTAGAAGCGGTAATATCGGCCACAGCGATGACTTGGTTTAAAGTGACATCCGCGCCACTGAGTTGAAGGGCACCTACAGTCTCTAGCGTGGTGATTTCAACGGAGACAAGCGTATCGCCATCCACATCACTAAAGCCAAAATCAGCCTCAGCAAAAGTATAAGTGGTATCTTCATCTGTTGTCACCGTGTTATCGGCCGCAGTGGGTGCATCGGGTTGAGCTGTGACATCAATCGTCATGGTATAGGCTGACGCACTGTCGGCCGTACCATCATTCACCGTGAATTGGAAAGTGTCATGAGCCGCACCACTGGCATTGGCCGCTGGAGTGAACGTCAGATTGGAAGCGGTAATATCAGCCACAGCGATGACTTGGTTTAAAGTGACATCTGCGCCACTGAGTTGAAGGGTCCCGACCGTCTCTAGCGTGGTGATTTCAACGGAGACAAGCGTATCGCCATCCCCATCACTAAAGCCAAAATCGGCTTCAACAAAAGGATAAGCGGTATCTTCGTTGGTTGTCACGGTGTTATCGGCTGCAGTAGGCAAATCATTGACAGGCGTGACATCAATAGTCATGGTATTGGCCGACGCACTGTCTACCGTGCCATCATTCACTGTGAATTGGAAGTTGTCATAGCCCGTACCGCTGTCATTGGCCACTGGGGCGAACGTCAAATTAGAAGCGGTAATATCGGCCACAGCGATGACTTGGTTTAAAGTGACATCCGCGCCACTGAGTTGAAGGGCACCTACAATTTCTAGTGTGGTGATTTCAACGGAGACAAGCGTATCGCCATCCACATCACTAAAGCCAAAATCGGCCTCAGCAAAAGTATAAGTGGTATCTTCGTTGGTTGTCACCGTGTTATCGGCCGCAGTGGGTGCATCTTGTTGAGCCGTGACATTAATAGTCATGGTATAGGCTGACGAACTGTCTACTGTGCCATCATTCACCGTGAATTGGAAGGTGTCATAACCGGTACCGAAACCATCGGCCGCAGGGGTGAATGTCAGATTGGAAGCAGCAATATTAGCCACAGTGATGACTTGGTTTAAAGTCACATCCGCGCCACTGAGTTGAAGGGCACCTACCGTCTCTAGTGTGGTGATTTCAACGGAGGTAAAAGGATCGCTTTCCGCATCACTAAAGCCAAAATCGGCTTCAGCAAAAGCAAGAGCGGTATCTTCGTTTGTTGTCACTGTGTTGTCGGCAGCGGTGGGCGCATCATTAACGGCTGTGACATCAATAGTCATGGTATTGGGCGACGCACTGTCTGCCGTGCCATCATTCACCGTGAATTGGAAAGTGTCATAGCCTGTGCCACTGGCATTGGCCGCTGGAGTGAAGGTCAGATTGGAAGCGGTAATATCAGCCACAGCGATGACTTGGTTTACAGTGACATCCGCGCCACTGAGTTGAAGGGCACCAACCGTCTCTAGTGTGGTGATTTCGACGGAAACAAGCGTATCGGCATCCACATCACTAAAGCCAAAATCGGCTTCAGCAAAAGAATAAGCGGTATCTTCGTTTGTTGTCACCGTGTTATCGGCTGCTGTGGGTGCATCATTGACGGCCGTGACATCAATAGTCATGGTATTGGCCGACGCACTGTCTACCGTACCATCATTCACTGTGAATTGGAAGTTGTCATAGCCCGTACCGTTGGCATCGGCAACCGGCGCAAATGTCAGATTGGAAGCGGTAATATCGGCCACAGTGATGACTTGGTTTAAAGTGACATCCGCGCCACTGAGTTGAAGGGCACCAACCGTCTCTAGTGTGGTGATTTCGACGGAGACAAGCGTATCGGCATCCACATCACTAAAGCCAAAATCGGCCTCAGCAAAAGTATAAGTGGTATCTTCGTTTGTTGTCACCGTGTTATCGGCCGCAGTGGGCGCATCATTGACAGCCGTGACATCCATCGTCATCGTATAAGCTGACGAACTGTCCACGTTGCCATCATTCACCGTGAATTGGAAGGTGTCATAGCCCGTACCGTTGCCATTAGTAGCCGGGGTGAAGGTCAGATTGGGAATATCAGCCACCAGGATGACTTGGGTTAAAGTGACATCCGCACCACTCAGTTGAAGGGCACCGACTGTTTCCAGTTGGGTGATTTCGATGGAAGTAAAAGGATCAGTATCCGCATCACTATAGCCGAAATCCGCTTCAACAAAAGTATAAGCGGTATCTTCTAAGGTTGTCACCGTTTTATCGGTCCCAGTAGGTGCTTGGTTGGGCACGACATTAATGGTCATGGTGTATTCGGATGCACTATAGTCCGTAGCATCCTTCACCTTAAACTTGAAGGTGGTGTATGGTGAAGCGTCGTCATCGGTTACCGGTATAAATTTCAGCCGGAGAATATCAACCGCATCAATTTCTTGACTTAGGGTGACATCTTCTCCCGCATTGAGGACTTCATTGTCATTGGCATCCAAATACAAGTCACCTACCGTTTCCAATTGAGTGATTTGGATTTTACTGAGGGAATCACTGCAATCGATATCGGAGAAATTAAAGTCAGCCGCCGCAAAGACTTTCTGGGCGTTTTCCGGTGTCGATACTGTGTTGTCCGAGGCGGTGGGTGCGTTGTTGGGAACCGTGAGAGATGTGACAGTAGCATCATCGACGGCAGCGTTGTTAATATCGTCGGTTAGAATGCCACCCGAATGTTCAGTGCTTGTGACAGTTCCTTGGGTAGTGACAGAAGTTGTGCAGGACGATAAGGGACTGTTGATTGTCACATCAATCTTAATGGTCACCGGGGTTCCCACTGCGACAGAACCCATACTACTAACACTGACTGTGGTATCGCCGACAGTGTTGCCGCTAGTTACTGTACCCTGAGTAGTGGTAACGGTACTTCCCGGAAGTGTTGTGTCAGTATCGGGTGTGAGAGTGAAAACAACACTCGTATCGGCCGCATCCCCGGTATTATCAATGGTGACAATGTAGCGTATCGTATCACCGGGGCTGAACAAAGTATCACTATCAGCGTCGTTTTGTAAAACAGCAACCATAGTAGTGGCTGTGAGATCAGCGGCTGCTTGAACGGCTGGACTTAATCCAAACAGCGTCAGCAATAGCACGCCAAAAGCGGATTTCGCAAAACGAAATCCACCATAACGGTGTTTAACCGTTTCAAGGTTGAGTCGTTTCCAAACGGAAACGTTTAAAGGCCTTTCCTTAGGCGGTGGTATTCGGAATAACCCCCATAATAGGGCCGTTATTCCCGATAAATATTGGGATAACATAATGATTATTTCCTGTGGTTGATTAGTGAATAGTTAAGTGCAACGAATGACGCGGATAATTACGAAGTACAACGAATTACGCGGATAAACGAATTAAAGTACAGTACAACTAATTACGCGGATAAACGAATTAAAGTTCAACGAATTACGATAATTACGAAGTACAACGAATTTTGCTCCTAAACGAATTAAGTATTACAATTTAACTCATATCCGCTTGCTTAGCTAAAGTGACTTACTTCTACGAACACTTGTTAAGTTCAACGAATGACGCGGATAAACGAATTAATGTACAACGAATGACGTGGATAAACGAATTAAGTACAACGAATGACGCGGATAAACGAATTAATGTACATACAACGAATCGCGCGGATAATTACGAAGTACAACCAACGAATGACGCGGATAAACGAATTAAAGTACAACGAATGACGCGGATGAACGAATTAAAGTACAACGAATGACGCGGATGAACGAATTAAGTACAACGAATGACGTGGATAAACGAATTAAAGTACAACGAATGACGCAGATAAACGAATTAAGGTAACTCCCAAATAATAATATACCAGCACTTACTTTATCCTTGCTGCTGCTATTGACATTCAACCCCTTCAGGGTTGAGACCTTTTTGATATTGCTTTCCCCAGGTTCCACCTGGGGCTATTCATATTCAACCCCTTCAGGGTTGGCAAATTTATAATTATTGGTATATTAATTTTTTGGAGTTACCTAAGTACAATTTAACTCAAATTTGCTTAGTCGCTAAAGCGCTTATTACTAACGCACGCCGCGACGACGACTAACTTACTTAGGCGCTAAACAAATACTACAAACACTTCTACGAACACTTCTATCTATGAATGCTTTTATGAATAAATACTTGATTTAAATAAAATCCTTTTAGTCATTAAAGCGACTACTACGAACAAAGAATCATGCACTCGCTTTTTATTTTTATAGATGATGAATGAGTGAAGCCCGATTAAATACAATTATGTTCAGGCTAAATCACCACATTGTCTGAGTGGGTTAGCAGTGCTTATCAGTTATTAGTTAGGGGTAGAAAGTTATCAGTTGTAAGTTAAAAGTTATCAACTGTCGTTACAAAGCGGCCCGAAGTCATTGAACATTATTAATGATTTAGAAAATAAGATCAAGTTGAATTGATAAACGGTCTAATTCATCTGACGAAAGGTCGGTTGTTTGTGTAACTCGGGCCGGATTGAGGCCTTTTTTCAGGAATGAAAAATGAAAAATGAAAAATGAATATAAGTCTATAATTTGACTGTCAATTTAATGACAGGTTTTTGACAAATTTTTGACGGCGTTTCGTTACGTTCCGTCTATCAGCTATCAGTGAACAATTGTCTAGGGTTTTTCGTTAGGATTGCGGGCCAAAATGGGGCCCTATCTAATTTTTAGATTAGATAAATTTATTGGATCATATAGAGTATGAGTTGATAAACGGTCTAATTCATCTGACGAATGGTCGGTTGTTTGTGCAACTCGGGCCGGATTGAGGCCTTTTTTCAGGAATGAAAAATGAAAAATGAAAAATGAATATAAGTCTTTAATTTGACTGTCAATTTAATGACAGGTTTTTGACAAATTTTTGACGGCGTTTCGTTACGCTCCGTCTATCAGTTATCAGTGAACAATTGTCTAGGGTTTTTCGTTAGGATTGCGGGCCAAAATGGGGCCCTATCTAATTTTTAGATTAGATAAATTTATTGGATCATATAGAGTATGAGTTGATAAACGGTCTAATTCATCTGACGAATGGTCGGTTGTTTGTGCAACTCGGGCCGGATTGAGGCCTTTTTTCAGGAATGAAAAATGAAAAATGAAAAATGAATATAAGTCTTTAATTTGACTGTCAATTTAATGACAGGTTTTTGACAAATTTTTGACGGCGTTTCGTTACGTTCCGTCTATCAGTTATCAGTGAACAATTCTCAAGGGTTTTTCGTTAGGACAGCGGGCCGGAATGGAGCCCTCGGCAAGTTTGATATTAGATGTATTAGATTTAGTCGCTAAAGCGACTACTACAAACATTAAGTCGCTGAAGCGACTACTACAAACGAATACTGCCAGTTTGATAAAACCTTGGGTTTTTTGTGAAAGCACATTTACAAAAATGGAAACATGGCCCCCAAAAGACAGCTTGAAATTTGAGCGGTAATACTTTGTTATCGATAGTAGGACTACTGGGACACATCCGTTTTTTTAAGGCAATATCGTTTTTGGGATTGACGAATTTCATTTCAGTTACCCGTAGAAAGTTACAGGCGAGGTTGGCGGAGTATAAACTAAAGTCAAACTTTAGTTTTGCATCTAAACTAATGTTTGGAGTTCGACGCCCAAACTAAAGTTTGGACTCCACCCACAATTCACAATTCACAATTTCAGGCAAAAGTTTCGCGGAGCGAAACTTTTGCCTGAAACACAATTCACAATTCACAATTCACAATTCATAATTATATTATAGTAAGGTTTCCCAGTCTGTTTTTTCCCATAAGGCTTGTAATTGTGTAAATTCGTTTGTTAGGGTATCCAGTAGTTGTTCGATTTTGGCTAAGTCGCCTTGTTTGGCAGCCGTTTCGGCGGTAAAGGCCATTTCTCCTAATCGCAACGCACCTACACTACGCGCACTTCCTTTTAATGAATGTGCTAAACGTTCTGCATTCTTATGATTGCCTTCTTGCAACGCGGTTTGTAGTTTTTCTAATTGTTTAGGTGTATCTTGAGTAAATTTGTCGATGATTTTTAGTAAAATGCGTAACTTGCCAATCGCTATGCGTTTGGCTTGTTGGGTATCAAAAATAGGTAAGTCGGCCGAAAGTGTACTTTCTCCAGTCAATTTTTCCTCTGAGTTCGGTTGTGAGGAAAGTTTTTCGGCCTTTTGAGGTGACGAACCTATTCCCCCCTTTTCTAAAGGGGGGTTAGGGAGGTTTTTGTCACTTTTTCTCTCATTCATAACTTGAGTGTTTTGTTTCGAGGTGGTCGGTGTTGTGTATTTTTCTACAACTTCACTGATGCGCTCTACTGTTACCGGTTTGCCTACACAATCGTTCATGCCGGCAGCAATATAGCGTTTGAGGTCTGTGGGCCGATAGTTGGCAGTGACAGCGACAATCGGGATGTCTTTAACGTTGCCTTGGCGAATGAGTTTTGTTGCTTCTACGCCATCCATCACTGGCATTAGTATATCCATCAAAATAATATCATAGTGGTTATATGTACAGATGTCTACGGCTTGTTTGCCATTTTCTACCACTTCTACGGTGCATCCAAGTGCTTCAAGCAGATTTGTGGCTACCAGACGGCTTAGGGGATTGTCTTCCACTAACAATATTTTTTTGTTTTCCTTCTGTTTGCCCTTTTCTACCTCCTTGAACACATCCTCCCTTGAAGAAGGTGGAAGCAAGGCTGGAATAGACGAACCGTGGGGTGTTTTGGTCGTTATACCGCTGTTTTCCGTTGGTGATGATAAAGGGGTAGGTTGTTTCAAATCCAAGCTTGGCAGTTGAATAAGGTTAGTTTGATAAGAAGGACAATATTTTTTTATAATGTCAAAAATACGTTCTAAGCTGATAGGCTTAGCAATGTAATCATCCATTCCAGCGGCTAAACATCGTTGTGCATCGCCGGGCATGGCATTGGCTGTCATGGCGACAATCACATTTTTTGGCGGCTGTGTTTGCGAGGGTTGGGCTTCGTGTTCTCGTATCAATTGCGTGGCTTCAAAACCGTCCATTTCTGGCATTTGTATATCCATAAAAATAATAGAAAATTTATGCTGATCAAGTATCTCTAAAGCTTGTAGTCCATTCTTAGCTTCTGTCACTTGGCAGCCCAGTTGCTCTAGCATATTCACGGCTACCATGCGATTAACCTCATTGTCTTCGACTAGCAGCACGGGGGTGTTTGGATAACGGTTTTGGTGGCGCTTAAATTGAAATTTATTGACTTTTTCCATGGTAACAAACTCATGTAGACGGGACGGGTAGTCTTGACTTCTGATTGGTTTTAAGGAGATTTTTAAATATAACAACGCCTGTTGTAGTTGATATTGAGGCAAGGGTTTGACCAAATGGGCGGAAAATCCGACTTGTTGTAATTGATGACTGTCTTGTTGATAGCCGGCCGAGGAAAGCATGACCAAAATCGTCTCCTTGATTTCAGAGTCTTGTTTAATGAGTTTGCCTAATTGTTCTCCATCCATAACCGGCATAAAGTAATCAAGGAGCGCCAACCAATAGGGGTCTTGTTGCTGTTGCGCAACACGCATGGCCGTCAAGGCCGCTTGTCCGCTGTCTACGGCTTCGCAGCGGATTTGTAAGCTCTCAAGTTGTTCTATCAAGATTCGCTGATTCACAGGATTATCATCTACAATCAAGACTCGTGTGCCTTGTAAAGATTGGAGTTCTGGTGTTGCCAAAAAAGTCGGTACGTCTGAACGCCTGAAGGCCTGAAGGCCTGAACTTCTGATCCTGTATTCATCGTGAATTTCAGCAAGCGGCAGCGGTAGGGTAAAGGTAAAAGTTGAGCCTTTGCCCCATTCACTTACCACACCCATTTCGCCGTTCATCATTTTAACGAGTTGTTGACTGATAGCTAACCCCAAACCGGTACCTCCAAATTGACGAGTGGTTGAAGTGTCTGCTTGGGTAAATTTGTCGAAGAGGGTATGGAGTTTATCGGGGGGAATGCCTATTCCCGTGTCTTTTATATGAAATACCCTGCATACCGACTCAAAGGTTTGTATTTGGCAATCTACGTCAATCATGACATAGCCGTCATGGGTAAATTTAATCGCGTTGCCAACGAGATTGGTGAGAATTTGCCGTATCCGGCCGGCATCACCCACAAAATGGCGCGGCGCATCTGGGGCGTAGCGTACTATGAGTTCAAAGCCTTTAGATTCTGCCGTCAGAGAAAGCAAGCGAGCGACTTCCAAGACGGCTTCTTCTAAATCAAACACTGTCCCTTCTAAGGAAAGTTTTCCCGCCTCAATTTTGGAAAAATCGAGTACGTCATTGATAATGGTTTGCAAGGCTTCCGTTGACTGGTAGATGATTTCAGCATATTCGCGTTGTTTGGGCGTGAGTTCGGTATTGAGTAATAATTCGGTCATGCCAACTACCCCATTCATAGGGGTACGAATTTCATGGCTCATATTAGCCAAAAATTCGCTTTTAGCACGAGTCGCGGCTTCCGCCGCTTCTTTGGCACGGCGTAATTCCTCTAATGCTTGTTTGCGTTCCGTGATGTCGCGCCCCACTACCTGATATTCAACCAATTTTTCGTTTTCATCAAACATCGCACGGCCTATCCAATGTTGCCAACGCTCTTCGCTGTTTAAAACCGAGCGATGTTCCATTTCAGTCACCGGGGTTTTCCAACTCAAACTTTCCATCATTTGAGTGATAACGTCCTGCATTTCATCAAAGATTAAGGCAGTAAAGTAATGTCCAATTAATTCTGCCTCTGTGGTATTGAAGTAACGACAGTAGGCTTCGTTGACAAAACTGAGGCGGCCATCCGGTAAATATCGGCAAATTAATTCTGTTTGGCCTTGTACAATAGTTCGATAACGGTGTTCATTGATTTTTAGGGCTTCCTCGGTGTGTTTGTGTTTTGTGATGTCGGTAGCAATTTGTAAACGTACATTGCGACCATCAACCCAACGAATGGCACGATCATGAGTTAAGTACCATTTTCCAGTTTTTTTCTCTTGTACTTCAGAGGTGTACACGCCCGTGGGTTCACCAATATCCGTCAATAATTTCTCATTACTACAGGTACTACAAGGCTGGTTTTGTTCCTTATGCCAGGTTTTCCAACAGAGTTGCCCATTGTTGAAGGAGCCAAAGGTTTTTTGTCCGTATTTATTGACATATAAGAGTTCATAAGTCTGCATATCCGCGACATAAACAAGCGATTCTAAGCTATCCAATATGGTTAATAGACGTTCATGGGCCTCTTTGAGGGCAACTTCATTTTGTTTGCTTTCAGTAATATCACGGATAATGGCATAAATTATTCGTTGTTCTACAAGGGGGTAGGCGTTCCAAGAAAACCAGCGGTAGGCGTTGTCTTGGCTGCGATAGCGATTTTCAAACCCTTGTACGGATTCGCCCTCTAAAAGCTTTTCAAAAAAGCGATGGGTAGCGTTCCAATCGTCAGGATGTACAAAGGCTAAAAAGGGCTGAGTCAATAAATGCTTGCGGCGATAGCCTAAGGTATGTTCCCAAGCGCTATTGAGTTGTTGAAAATAGCCATCAAAACAGATAATGCATTGCATATCAACTGAAAGATTAAACAGACGATCACGTTCTTCTTCTATCGGTTTTCTGTCAGTAATGTCCATAACAATGTTAATGATGGCTTCTAAACTGCGGTTACGAAGAGCCGAGCAAGAGATATCTCCCCATAACACTTTGCCATTTTTGTGGATCAAGCGAATTTCGGTGCGGAAGTGGTCAATATCACCGCGTTTGAGGTCTTGCATCAGTATTTCGATGGCAAAATAGTCGTCATAGTGATACAGGTCGATATTTTTTTTGAGGCGCATTTCCTCGGCGGTGTAGCCAAGCATGTCTAGCCATCTGGCGTTGAATTGTATGTAGTGGCCTTCTGGGTTAACGAGCGTAATGGCGACGGCGGCACTATTGAAGATGGCCCGAAAACGTTTTTCGCTTAAAGCCAAAGCGTCTTCCATCTGTTTACGCGCGGTGATGTCACTGAAAGTGGAAACAACGGCCGATGGAAGCTTATCTCCTTCGTGCCACAGGGGTTGAGAATTGATTGATAACAAGACGATATGATCATCTGGCCTTTGTACGCCTAGCACAACATTGGAACAGGGTTGTCCGGTGCGTAGAGTCACCTGAGATGGCAATTCATCTTCTGGAAAGGGAGTGCCTTCTTCATAAATAAGCCGCCACTCTGGGTTAATGGAAGTCATTCCTATAAGTTGTTCGGCGGATATTCCCAAAATACGCTGGGCACTGGCGTTACAGGCACCGACTCGTCCGTCTGCATATTGCAGCACCACGCCTTCTTGCATGGCGGCCACTACGGAATGATAGCGCGTTTCATGCTCGCGCCAGTGGCTTTCATTTTGGCGACGAGTCAGGAAAATTCCAATTAATTCGGTGGCCGTTTTTAACAGATAAATTTCGTCAGCCTTCCACTGTCGCGGGGCGACTATGTCGCCAAAACAGACGAAGCCATACCATTGCCCAGCAACTTCAAGAGGAATGACTAATAAGGAGAGACACTCTAAAGCTTGTAAAATATCTTGTTCGCTCGGTGGGAAATCGGCCACATTGCCGCTGATGATTTGGCCTTGAGAAAGCTGGCTTTGCCAGCGGATAAGTCCTTGTTGATAAAACCAGTATTGATTATTCCTCTCACCCCGGCCCTCTTCATCAGGGGAGAGGGAAGAAGAAACGACTTGATGGGTACATAGTGTACATAAACCACCCTCACCCCGGCCCTCTCCCTCAAGGGGGGAAGTCAAGCCTCGCTTAGCACCGGTAAAATTTTTAAACAAACCGATTCGACTAATTGAGGTTGCCTTAAGCAAACAGGTTAGAACATCGGTGAGTGGGTCTTCGTCGTAGTGACTAGCCAACAATCGACGTGAGCAAGCTGTCAAGGTTTGTTCGTACTGTAAGCGGATTGCACTCATTTTTTGGTAATGGGTAATGGGTAATTTTTAATGGGTGATTATTAATCAGTAATCGTTATTCTGTAATTTGTTACCCCGAAGGGGTAAAATATGAGTAGCCACAGGTGGAACCTGGGCTGATGAAAAGGAGGTTCCAACGGGTTCTAAAACTTGCTCCCATTTTTATTCCGCCCGTTTTAATTATTACTTAAAAAACAATAACTTATTGAGTCTATTTTCATTAACAATTCACAAATTAACAATTCACAATTTTCACCACCCCAGGTGGAACCTGTGGGAGGGAGACACGTCTTTGATACCTTTCCACAGGTGTATGTACCTGTGGCTATTCACATTTTTCCCCAAAGGGGGGTAAATTTTATAGCTTATCAAACACAAAACCAAGTAAGAAAAATACCTGTCAAAGCTTAGTCAACACCCTAGCCTCGCGGCTAAGCCTCCCTACTACACCGGTTTGTAAATTCGTTCCACTCCCCGGCGCAAGGCTAGTACTCTGTCAATGTTCTATTGACGGGTAACAGTTTTAACTTGGCACTCTGAGTACCGGACATTTTTTCGACTGTCATTTATTTTTGGTAAGAAATATGACCCTCAATGACTTAAATAAATTTTCCACAATCTTTTTAAAATTTTGCGGAGCAAAACTTTAGCCTAAAAACTTAAATAAATTGTCCGGTACAAAGTTTGAATATTAAAAACGGTTTTATGGCCCTCAAACTAGCGCCAATAACAATAAAAAATAAGGGTTATTTTGATTCCAAATAACCACTTCGATTGAATCAAAGCAGGGATATATCCTTGGGATTACCCAATCCTTGTCGTTTGTAAGGCCAGAGTTTAATTTGAAAACATTTTATGGCCCTCAAACAGGGGCCCAATAACCCTATAAAAATAAAGGTAAAACTGAGTCCAGTTTGGACTCCTGCCAAACTCAAACTAAAACGACGCAAAAGTTTCGCGGAGCGAAACTTTTGCGTCGTTTGGACTCCGGCCTTCTTGGACTGCCAAACTAAAGTTTGGACTCCTGATTTTTGTGAGAATAAAGGCCCGTGCCCGCCGGAATTAAACGACCTATAATGACGTTTTCCTTGATGCCGCGTAGTTCATCAATTTTTCCATTCACGGCGCTGGCAAGTAGTACCCGTGTCGTGTCCATAAACGAGGCCGCCGAAATGAATGATTTTGTGGCTAGTGAGACTTTGGTAATACCCAATAAGTTGATTTCCCAAGTAGCTGGTTGGCCACATTTTTCTGTAACTCTTTGGTTTTCCTCTAATAACTGAGTGCGTCTCACCACATCGCCACTCAAAAACGGTGTGTCGCCCGGCTCCAGAATGGTGACAGTACGCAACATCTGTCGTATTATCACTTCAAAATGCTTGTCGTTAATCTTAACACCGTGATTAATATATATTTCTTGCATTTCATTGACAAGGTATTTCACCAATTCATTGATGCCTTTTAGGCGCAGAAGATCGTGAATATTCACTTCACCTTCCACAATGAATTCGCCTAGCTGTACCTGTTGACCCGCAGAAACTTTTATATGTCGCCATTTGGGAACAGGAAATTCTTCACTGTGGCCGTCTTTGTCGGTGATAATGAAGCGATGCTTAGTCTTAGTCTCCCTACCAAAACTGATTACGCCAGAGCGAAGCGCTAAAATAGCCGGTTCTTTGGGAATGCGGGCTTCAAAGAAATCAGCTACGCGAGGTAAACCACTGGTAATGTCACGATTTTTGAGCATTTCGAGCCCAAGTCTCGCTATAATATCTCCTACACTCACTCTGGCACCCTCTTCGATGCTAATAATGCTACGCGGTGGTAAGACATAAGTAACGGGTTGTTCACAACCCGTCATCTTGATGTCTCTATCATGTTTATCAACGAGTTTGATCCTTGGGCGCAAGTCTCTCGCATGTAGAGGCCATTGTTTAGGGTCTTTAACTTGATAAGTGACAAGTCCGCTGTTTTCATCGGCTTCACAATTGACAGTGATGCCTTCAAGAACATCGACAAAACGAATATACCCGGCAAATTCAGTGATGATGGGGTAAGTGTGAGTATCCCAATGGGCTATTCGTTGCCCCGCCTTAACATTGTCGCCATCATTGACAAAGAGTATGGCCCCATAAGGTACTTGATGACTTTGGCGTTTTATTCTCGATTTGTCGAGAGTACTTAAGGAACCAGAATGAGAAACATTGATGAATTGAGGATTGGGAGTTGATGATTTTGCTCTCGTTCTTCCACCTCTCTTCAACCGTTGCTGAATCAGCTTGATATTATGAAGTTGAACCACGCCTTTGGAAGGCGCCTCAATATAATTGACAGCCGCCTCTCTTTTAGCAACACCCCCAGCACGATGTGTACGCAGAGTCAATTGAGTCCCTGACTCGCCAATCGACTGAGCCGCCATCACTCCGATAGCTTCACCAATAGTTATCAACTGTCCACTCGCAAAATCACGCCCATAGCACATTGCACAAATACCATGCTCAGATTGGCAAGTAATCGGAGAACGTACTTTAACCTGCTCTACCCCATTTTTTTCAAGAAATTTTACCCAATATTCACCAAGCAATGTACCGGCAGTGACTAGTGGTGTTTCGCGGTTTGGAACAAAAATATCGACTGCTACCACACGTCCAAGTATCCGGTCACTTAACGATTCAATGACTTGATCATCTTTAATCAAAGCCGTCAAAGTCAAACCTTCGGTTGTGCCGCAATCTTGTTCCGCAATAATGACATCTTGAGCTACATCTACCAACCGTCGCGTTAAATAGCCCGCGTTTGCCGTCTTGAGAGCTGTATCCGCCAGCCCCTTACGAGTCCCGTGAGTAGACATAAAATACTGATGCACATCCAACCCTTCACGGAAATTAGCCGTGATAGGTATCTCAAGAATAGAGCCATCCTGCTTACTCATAAGTCCGCGCATTCCAGACAATTGAGGAATTTGTGTTAAACTTTGTACACCCGCGTCTATCATCATGTACAAAGGGTTTTCATGAACCGTTTTCGACACCTGAGAACTTTTTGATGATAATCGGGTTTCCGGTACATCTGATAACCCATTCCACACAGCTTCAGCCATTTTATCGTTAGTTTGTGTCCAAATATCAATGAGTTGATTGTAACGTTGGTCTTTGGTTATCAGACCTTTGAGATATTGCCCTTGGACTTTCTCGATAGCAGCCCACGCTTGCTTAAGGAGATGAGGCTTTTGTTTCGGAATGACCATATCCTCAATAGCAACGGTAATGCCGGCGCGAGTTGCGTGGGTAAAACCCAATTCCATCAGCTTCTCAGCAATGCTTATGGTTTCTTTTGAACCAAGATTGTGATAAAAAAAGTGAATAAACTCAGAAAGGGCTTGACTTGTTAAACAACGGTTTATAAAATTAAAAGGCACATCTTCTGGCACATATTGTGAGAGTATTGCCCGCCCGACGGTCGTTTTTACACGCTCTTCTTCACTTTGGATATGGACTTCAATTGAGGCCGACAACTCAACCACGCCGTTTTCATAAGCACGTTGTACTTCGTTAATATCGGCAAACACCATTCCTTCACCACACGCCCCGGCACGTTCCCTGGTCATAAAATACAAACCCAAAACCATCTCTTGCGAAGGCACAATCAAAGGCTCTCCATTAACCGGTGAAAGGAGATTACGGTTAGACATCATCAACACCCGGGCTTCCTGTTGTGCTTCTATAGACAAAGGAATATGCACCACCATCTGATCACCATCAAAATTGGCATTAAAAGCCTTACATACCAAAGGATGTAATTGGATGGCTTTACCCTCAACCAACACCGGCTCAAAAGCCTGAATACCTAAACGATACAAAGTTGGCGTTCGATTGAGCAGCACTGGATGCTGCCGAACCACCTCCTCAAGAACTTCCCAAATCTCAGGTATTCTTCGTTCAACTAACTTTTTGGCCGCATTAATGGAAACCGCCAAACCACATTCTGGCAACTGCAACTTGTAAAATAGAAACGGCTTAAATAGCTCTAAGGCCATCTCCTTGGGCAAACCACACTGATGCAATTTCAAGGAAGGCCCCACCACAATCACTGAACGCCCGGAATAATCTACGCGCTTACCCAATAGATTTTGGCGAAAACGGCCCTGTTTACCCTTAATCATATCGGACAACGATTGAAGCGGCAGCTTATTTGTCCCCGTGAAAGCCCTGCCTCGCCGTCCATTATCAAGCAACGCATCCACCGCCTCCTGCAACAGACGCTTCTCATTACGGACGATAACCTCCGGCGCCTTCAACTCCAGCAAGCGTCTAGTACGATTATTGCGATTAATCACCCGACGATATAAATCATTCAAATCAGAAGTCGCAAAACGTCCTCCATCAAGCGGCACCAAGGGACGTAAACAGGGCGGCAAAACCGGCAAGACTGTCAATATCATCCACTCTGGTTGATGATGAGATTGCAAAAAGGTTTGAATCAGCTTCAAGCGTTTTGTCAGTCTTTTCTTGAGATTTTCAGAATGGGTGACATTGAGTTGTTCGCGTATCTTCTCTTCCTCTCTTTCTAAATCGAAGGCGCGTAACAATTCATAGATAGCCTCTCCTCCCATTCGCGCCTCAAACTCATCTCCATACGCCTCCAACGCCTCGAGATAAGCTCCCTCTGACAACAACTGCCCTCGTTTTAAAGATGTCAAACTAGGTTCGATAACGACATAAGCTTCAAAATAGAGAACACGCTCCAAGTCACGCAGAGACATATCCAACAACAACCCCATGCGAGAGGGCAGAGATTTAAAATACCATATGTGAGCCACGGGGACTGCCAACTCAATATGCCCCATACGCTCACGGCGCACTGAGCTTTTGGTGACTTCGACACCACATCTTTCACAAACGACACCCTGATGCTTAAAGAGTTTGTACTTACCACACAAACATTCGTAATCTTTGACCGGGCCGAAAATTTTCGCACAAAACAGCCCATCGTATTCTGGCTTAAAAGTACGGTAATTGATAGTCTCCGGCGTTTTGACTTCTCCATAAGACCATGAAAGAAATTTTTCTGGGGAAGCTAAACCGATACAAATCCTATCAAAATCTTTTACATGACCAATGGTACTTAACAAATTCAATAAATCTTCCATATCAGTTATAAGTTATTTCAATGATCAGTGAAAAGTTTAAGTGATCAGTTATTTCAGTTGTCAGTTATTTCACTGACCCGTTATCAGAACGGCAGCCTGAGTGTACTTCGCCACGTTTGGTATTCCGGGTGCTTTTATTTTGGCATTCAGTACAACGAATTAGCATTCAGTACAACGAATTAGGAAATAAACGATTTTAAAAGGTGTTTTTACCACACTCTCCCCCATTCGCTGACTTTCCTCAGTCAACGTCCGATATTCATTTGTTTGTCATACAGCAAGGCTCTTGAAAGCCGTGAAAACTTATCGTTTGTAGTAGTGGCTTTAGCCACTAGACGGTGGGCGATTACAAGCCGACTACAAACTTATTTGATTATAAGCCGACTACAAACTCCGTAAACGACTACAATTCAAGGCGGTATCAATAGGGCCATAAGTTGAAATACCTTGAGCCATTATGCGATATGGCCCACAATTGACGGCCATCAGTCTATCGATCTCGTTTGTAGCTGAAGGAAAGCCACTAGGCGGCATTGGATGAATCGCCTACTACAAACTCCGTCAACTACAAGGAAGAAGCTGTTTCTTAAGGGCCATGAGTTGAAATACCTAGAGCCATTTTGCGTTTCGGGCCCTAGTGCCAGAGAGCAAAAATCCTCGTACCACCCGCCATGAGGCTCTCGCTACCATCCCTGCCGGGTGGTCTGAGCCACCTTCAAGTTAGGCTGTTGATTTTAAGCGGATTTAGGGTTTAAACGTGTTGCATATCTAAATGGATATGAATGGTGGGACTGCTAAGCGGGCGGATTTTGGATAATGTTTGAGAAAGTAGCGCCCGCGAGGTGGGCTACGAGACTTTTTTAATATAAGCAATCAGTTAAAGAATAGTCTTTTCGTTAACAATTAGCTCCGCTGAGCTTCGGTTCACAATTTTCTTCCATGGTCTGGGTATTTCCGCTATCCTGCACTAGGCACTTGAATGCCGTGAAAATGTGGAGTTGTTTCGGGAATGACGCACCTTTGCCGAAACCCAAGAACGGTACGGCGTTTCTTAAATTCGTCCCGACTAAACGAAACATCACACGACTGAAAACGGTTACACCCCTTTAGACAGAAAACGCTGAACATTTTATGACTATTTTGATATAATCAAAAAATCCTCTCAGAGTTGGGGAACGTCATTTTCGAGTGGCTGTCTAGTCGTGCCTTTTTGAATGTGACAAGCGCGTTTAAAAGCGGAGCTTAGGAAAAAACGCATCTCAATCAATGCCGAGTAAATGCTCATATTATAAAATATATACTTCAGACGGTCACAAATTGCCCATTTTTCAAAGGGAGAATTCAATTAGTTCAATTTATTCTCGCGCTGAGTATAGTCATCAAAGTATCAATATCCATCGACTTCTAGGTAAAAATTCCAAATTTTATTTGACTTTTAGTTTTTAACTCAAGTATTATTAATAAATTTATATAAAAAAAAAGTAAGCCATTTAAAAGCAATGGGATAAAGGGTTGATACTCCTTACTTGGTCCAATGTCGAAATGTTGAGGTATCAACATGCAGATACTTGTCGATGAAATTGCTACTGGATGAGGTATTTGGAGAGAGACGGGCCGCATTTCGTGATTCAATTTACTTAACGAACTCGGTATTATTTAATAAAACTCGCGCGCAGCCTGTATCGTTTTATTATTATACTACATTATAATTATGAATAACAAGAACATTTACCATCACAATTGCCCTTCGCTCTTACTAATAATTAATTGTTCAATACCTTCGCCAATTTTGAGCAGCGAAACTTCGTTCCCGTCAGGTTTATAGCTTTGGGGTGAATGGCGAATAGCAGCGTGATTATTTTTAGAGCGTGATCGCGTTATTAAAAATCGGGGTTTTGCTAAGCCGATTTCAACCATTAAGCGATTGATTATGATAAATAAAATAACAATCCGAGTGGTTAAGCCTTTCATCGTCCTGTTTGAACCAATGTCCTATATAAAACAATAACTTATAAAATTAGCGACGGGATTGAATTGTTAATGACAATTAACAATTAACAATTCACTGCTAACAGTTAACGATTAACTATTAATTATTAGTAAGGTGAGGGTGAAAATTATCAAAGGCGCCTCTTGCTTTCATTATCGTAAGTCTCAGCCTCAGAATAAATTCACGTCGTTTCGTCTGTGTTGCATCGATTATCGATGCCGACTAAACCAGTTGCTAGATAGCAATTCTATTGATAATTATTGATATACATACTTTCCGGGAGTATGTCTTTCAACAATTATGAAAAGCTTACAATCAACCCATTATCCCCTCGCCTAATGATCGCGACGGGTAACATTAATGCTTGAGAGTCCATTTTTTTGACGTGGAAGGCTAACCACATCAAGCAACCTTATGTTACTTTAAAAATAACAAAATGTAAAGTTTTTTTTAGATAATGTCCAACCAATATCAATAGTTATCAATATTTTTGGGCCGACTATACTTTGCGCGGCTAAAAATTGGACTAAAAACACACCCCTAAATCCCCGAAACGAAAAGGGACTTGTCGTGGTATTACCCCCTCTTTTCCCTTGCCTTTACCCACAAGTCTCCAAAATTAATCATTAATCATTAATCATTAATCATTAATCATGACATAAGCTATTTATTATTCTATTAAAACAATCACTTAACTAAAAAGTGAGTCATTCATTAACCACTCACTGAATTATTTTCAATAACATACCTACTTGTGGGTAAAGATTAGCTTTTCTGGGGGGTGGGGTGTGTATACTGAAAGTACAACTTCTTTTAGGAATAAACGGATTTTTTAAGTTTAATATTTGAGTTGAAAATCTGCTAGCTTGCTAATTCAATCCCTTATTTCATTCTCATCTTTTTCAAGTACGTTCCGTATAAAAAGTCCAAATCCTAATCGTTTGCAGTATAAGGGACTTGGTGTGAAAATAATATACGCAATCGATCCATTGTTATTGCAAAAACTTGGTGTATCAAAACCTATCTGCGTAAGTTATTTGCAGCTATGTCCCTAATCATAGTGCCTTTTAGGGTACGGGAGCGCAAAGCCAATCGCTTTTATTGGCTTGCGGCGTTTTGCAAGTCCCTCAAAAAAAGGGAGAAATTAAATTTGTTCCAGTGCGTCCTCTATCAACCCGAAATCCCGCCCAACACCGGCAGCATCATCCGCTTGTGTGCCAATGCCGGTGTGCAACTACATTTGATTCATCCGCTGGGATTTGATTTGGATGATAAAAAACTCCGGCGTGCGGGGCTTGATTATCACGAATGGGTGCGTCTTCAAGAGCATGAGTCTCTCGCGGCGTTTTTGGAGATGGTGCAACCACCGCGCTTGTTTGCGTGTTCAACAAGGGGAAAAATGTGTTATGCCGACCAAAATTATCAGGCTGGGGATGTGTTTTTATTCGGCCCAGAAACGCGGGGTTTGCCGCAAACGGTGCTTGATGAGCTACCGCCTGAGCGGGTGATACGGATTCCTATGCACACGGGGAATCGCAGCTTGAATTTGTCTAACGCTGTCGCGGTGATTATTTATGAGGCGTGGAGACAGTTGGGATTTGAATTTGAATGAAAAAAAGTCCAGCCTGTACGGTTAAACGCGAAAACGTCTATTTCAGCGAAAACGTAAAGGCTAATTATACTGCACACAGTCATAAATAACAGCTAAAATTTAATAATATTTTGATTTATAAAGTATTTATTAATAAATCCGCTGTCGCGCACGCCAATAGACTTTGCGCGGCTAAAAACCGGACTTAAAACACACCCCTAAATTCCCGACGTAAGCGCGTGTTTTAAAAGCATTCGGTATCAGCCTTCATGCTTGCTAAAATGGTTTTCCACAGATACCTTCCCTTTGAGGGATGATATCTGTTCCGTGCGTTTTTCCCGGCGCGTTTTCCACAGATACCATCCCTTTGAGGGATGATATCTGTTCGGTGCGCGTTTTCCGCGTTTTCCACCGGTGCCCTCGCGCTTTTCTTGAGCACAGATACCAAGGGGTTTACTCCCCTCTGGAAAGGGTGTTGGGAGAGGCGTTAAGGACTTTTATACTCAGCACGGGCATAAAGTTCCCTCCGTTCAAAGGGATTTTTGTCATTCCGAGCCCCAAGCCAAGGGCGTTGCCCTTGGCTATATTAATATCGCCCCAAGCCAAGGGCGTTGCCCTTGGCTATATTAATATCGCCCCGTTGGGGCTTGTTTGCTAGGGGCGTTGCTCGTACCAAGCCAGGGGCGTTGCCCTTGGCTATATTAATATCGCCCCGTTGGGGCTTGTTTGCCAGGGGCGATGCCCTTGGCTATATTAATATCGCCCCGTTGGGGCTTGTTTGCCAGGGGCGATGCCCTTGGCTTACTTACATCTACAACGTCAAAGTCAATTCCTCCACCAACGCCCCCGGCAATCGCGTACTCTCGGTCGATCTCTTTTCATAAGTATCTGTTTCCATTATAAATTCTCGCTCGGCCGTCAAAGCTATCAATTTATTCCCCAAAATGTGATAAAGCGTCTCATCAAAACGCATGACATTCAACGGCGCGACAATCTCGCCATTTTCTACCCAAAACGTCGCAAAGCGCGTCATACCCGTCATCCGACACGCCGCACGATCAGAATAATTCAGATACCACAAATTATTAACATAAACGCCCGTGTCCAAAGTTTTTAGGCTCTCTGCTTGTGGAAAATCGCCAGCGGCTAAATCAAGCGAAACCGGCGTTTCTTCATCATTCGCGCCATTGGTGTCTAGCCCATATTCTTTAGCGGAACGCGGTGAGACAAGGGCGGAATGATAAACACCTTGCTTTATCAGAGGCACTTGCGCTGGTTTGATAAAACCTTTTGAAGAAAACGCCGGCGCAATGCCGTCGGCAGTGTTTTCAGTGAGAGTGACGCTGGGATGTAAATGCTGCGCTGGCTCTTCAAGCATTCGCAATAAAGCACTTTCTTTAGTACGCTGCGATTTTACTCCAAAGCCGCCCCAAGAAAGTAGTTGTAAAATTTCATATAAGGCAGCGGGCGCTAAATAAACCCGATATTGTCCGGGTTCGATGGTGCGAGGCTTGCGCTTGAGTATTTCTAACCGTGCAAGAGAGTCAGCGATTTTGTCGATAAAAGTCGGACTCTCCCAGTTAAAGCCGGCGTAAGCCGATTTTACCGCCTTATCTTTGTCATGATAAAAACTCCAATCCAAATTAAAAGTGTAACTGCTGTGCCAGTTGCGTTGCCCTAATGAATTGGCAAAGCCAGTAAAATTGCCGCCAGCGGCATAAAGGCCCACAAAATCATGGTCTTGGGTGGCGGTTAAAATTTCTGTCAAAGCGTCTTTGGCTTCCGGCAATTGGTTGGTGCCAATCGTTTCGGTAGAGTGTACGTCGGTGGCGTATAACAAATAAGGATCTTCGGGAATGTGTGGCAATTTTTCCCGTAATTCTGACAGCAAGGTTGTTACCCGTTCATAATCGGTGCTGGTATCGCCGCTGAGTGCTAACTGTCCACTGGTGTGACGATTGCCCTCAATCAAGTCAATTTCAAGATAACGCTGCTCAACGCTGCTCGGTTGACGGACTTTGCCTCTATTAAAGCGAATAAAATCTGATTGTTCGGCCGTCAATTCGCATAAGTAGATTTCATCGTTCTGTAATTGTTTGCCGATAAAGTCAGCCAGTGTATAAAAATAGTCTTGCATTAAACGCCTCCAAATAGACTGCACACAATTTGCTTTTTTGATTGCCGTAACACATCCATCGTGTCAAGCAATGCCATTAATGCGAATATCTCGCGATCAAATGAAAAATGAACAAAGATGTCATTTCGTTTCGATTTCTTTGATCGGAGAAATCTTGAGAAACCTTGAGAAACCTTATAAAATCACTTATCGATAAGACGTTTTTATAAGTCATTGATTTTTTATGATTCAATTCAACCCTTAATTCGCATCATTAAGTTAAGAATAAATCCAGACATAGTCGTGTTTTTTCTTGCCAGCCCCAAAATACCGATGGTGGGCAACACTACAACGTTTTTAGTTTGAATGTGAAAAGGCGCAACTAAAAGTTTTGGCATCACAGCGCCACGTATTGACGGGTTGTGGTGCTTGGTTCGTTTTTTTCACACCGGGCAGCTATTCGCTTCCTCGCACAAGGATCGCTAAGTACTGGGGTGGTGAAAATCAGGTTATTTTGGCCCAAAAACTGATCCCGTTTTTATTCAGCATTGAAAAAAATATCTCTAAAAAAACCCTATTTTCATTAACAATTAAAAATTCACTATTCGTTTACGTCACAATTTTCATTCACAATTTCAGGCAAAAGTTTCCGCAACGGAAACTTTTGCCTGAAACACAATTTTCACCCTAGTCGGCATTAAGCGCCTCCAAATACCTCAACGTCGGCAAATACACAAACGGGCGACGCATGTCCTACTCGAATAACTTGGTTGGGTTCGCCTTTGCCACAGTGGGGCACACCAAACACGTCATAAGTGTCAGCATTGCCCACTTTTTTGAGGTTGCGCCAAAAAGTGGCCGAAATGCCGCGATAGTTAGGATTTTTTACCACCTGCGTCAACTCGCCATTTTCAATCAGTTGACCCCATTCGCAGCCAAATTGGAATTTGTTGCGCGAATCATCAATTGACCAAGAAACATTGGTTTTCATAAAAATGCCACGTTCAATAGAACGAATCATCTCCTCAAAACCACTCTCGCCCGCTTCAACATTGAGATTTGCCATGCGATCTATCGGTGGGCGATTCCAACTGGTTGCTCGTGCATTGGCAACGCCAGATAAGCCGGCGCGCGCTTGCGACATCACGCTGCCCAATGGATTGATCAGAATGCCGTCTAGGATGACATAAGTTTTTTCGGCCAGCATGCCATCGTCATCAAACCCATAACTCGCCAATTGTTCAGAAATCGTGGGATCAAAAGTGACATTGAGCAACGACGAGCCATATTGATAACTGCCAAACATATCCAATGTCACAAAACTGGTGCCAGCATAATTGCGCTCATCGCCCAAAATCCTATCCAATTCCAATGGATGTCCAATAGATTCATGGAGTTGCAGCATCATCTGATCGGGGGCCAACATTAAATCCAGACACTCATTAGGACAATTAGGGGCAGCTAACAATTGCAAGGCCTCTTCAGCCAATTGCGGCCCTTTGCCCACGAAGCCGATATTATCCAATATCTCCAAACCACCCTGTCGTCCATAGCCAAATCCGGCCAAAGAGCGAATTTGCGTCTCAACGCCTTGATTCGCTATCACCCTAAGTCCGGGCAAAAGATATTGACTACTTTGTCTGATTTCTCCGCCGTCATTAGTTAAATATATTTGTTCGGTTTGTACCGATTCCAGCGACGCTTCCCAATCAACAATTTTGTCATTGATCTGACATTGTGCTGATTCACGCAGCAACAAGTCCAATTTATCGGCCAGAGACACACTGTTCCAAGGTTTCTTAACCACTGACGCATATTCACCTTGTGCTTTTGGCATAGTGACTTTGGAAAAATCTATTAGCCTATTTTCCCGACTACGCTCAGCCCATTGTTGTGCCCGTGCCACTGCCTCACGCAGCCCCGCTTCACTCAAATCGCTCGTTGCCGCGTAACCCAAACCACCTTTATCAATCACCATCAACATCACGCCGACATCATGTTTACTGGCAGGCGGCTCGGCGACATTTTGCCGCACTTTGAGTTCTTCAGAACGTTCCTGCACATAGCGCAGAGAACAAAAATCGACGTTGGGGACTATTTTTTTAAAACGCTGTTTTATTAAGTCGTGCATAAATAACTGGCTTCCTTTAAGGGTAATGGCTAAAAATCCGAAGTCTTAAAGACATCGGATTTTTTGAGTGCGAAAAAACTTTAGTTTGGCAGTCGTCCAAACTTTAGTTTGGACGACATAAACCGAGTATTTTACCTGTCGATTTTGAGGGCCATAAAATAGGTTTTCACTGTCGCGCTTCATTAGTTATACTTTTTGTAGGTGTTTTGTTGCTTAGCTATCGCGTCCTCGTGAGGAATTCTGGTTTTGGGCGGCCCACCATAATGCCTGTCAAACCAATGTGTGACACAATACCCACTTGCAAATTTTCCCAAAGACTTGACTTGGGCATTCTACACTTTGCACAAATTGCGCTTTTGTCATTTCGACAATAGGAGAAATCTGGTTTTCATGGCTCCATTGTACTGTGAAAATACCCACAGCATCTAGTACAACGGATACGCGTTCCGAAACGGATTTTCATATTTGGGGATGGCGAAATAATTTAGCCATGACGATTTATTTAAAATATCAGTTAGAAGCCTTAGATAAAACTTATCAGTTGACGAACTTTTTTCTGTGCAGAGATAACCAAAGAGAAATCCCTGCTTATATTCAATCCTTGTAGTTATCAAGACTCATTTTGACCATTAAATTTGTAGGGTTATTGGCACCGGTTTGAGGGCCATAAAACCATTTGAAAGTTATCAAATTAAACTATGGCCTTACAAACAACAAGGATTGAGATAAATCTACGAACTAATCCCTTCTTATATACAATCCTTGTTCATTTTGACCCTTAAATTTTTAGGGTTATTGGCACCGGTTTGAGGGCCATAAAACCATTTAAAAGTTTTCAAATTAAACTATGGCCTTACAAACAACAAGGATTGAGATAAATATGCGGAAAAATCCCTGCTTATATACAATCCTTGTAGTTATTGTCCGGGATTGCTTATAAAAAAAGATGGCATCAAGAAGGATTGACTTCAAACCCAAACACTTCTACGAACTAATCCCTTCTTATATACAATCCTTGTTCATTTTGACCATTTAATTTGCAGGGTTATTGGCACTGGTTTGAGGGCCATAAAACCATTTGAAAGTTATCAAATTAAACTATGGCCTTACAAACAACAAGGATTGAGATAAATATGCGGAAAAATCCCTGCTTATATACAATCCTTGTAGTTATTGTCCGGGATTGCTTATAAAAAAAATGGCATCAAGAAGGATTGACTTCAAACCCAAACACTTCTACGAACTAATCCCTTCTTATATACAATCCTTGTTCATTTTGACCATTTAATTTGCAGGGTTATTGGCACTGGTTTGAGGGCCATAAAACCATTTGAAAGTTATCAAATTAAACTATGGCCTTACAAACAACAAGGATTGAGATAAATCTACGAACTAATCCCTTCTTATATACAATCCTTGTTCATTTTTACCATTTATCTTGTATGGCTATTGGTACTGATTTGAGGGCCATAAAACCGTCTGGAAGTGTTGTACTTTTGGTGACGAATCACGCACCGCAAACTGACTGATTTTGGGGCCATTGCCACAGATTGAATACTTAAGATTAGCGCAATAAATCATCATGGCTAAGTGATTTCAAAACCTCCGACTATGAAAATCCGTTTCGGCGCACGCATCCTAATTACTAGATGCTATAAGTATTTTCACCGTAAAAAGTACTTGTTATTGCGGCGAGTCACGCACCACAAACTGACTGATTTTGGAGCCATTGCCACTAATTGAGTTGAAAAACCGTTTTGAAAAACGTATCCGTTGTACTACTAACTCAATACACACTCATTTATAACTAAATTGACACCAAATACAACGGCATTATGTTTATCATGTTCTGTCGAAAGAGACTTCGTTTTAACTCAATGCACACTCATTTACTAAATTGGCACCAAATACAACGGCATTATGTTTATAATGTTCTTTCAAAAGTGACTTACCACTTAAAAAACTTAGCAAACGCCAACGCGCAATAATCAATAAACATGCCATTAGGTTATCGTAAGATATTGGCAAAAAATATTTGTGGCAAAACTGGCTGGGTTAATATCGTTCACTCGTGACTTCGTTTCAAAAACCCGGCATGTTTTTAACTAAAATTATTTAGGGCGCTTTCCCATTTTCCAGGTACGAAAGTTAATCACGATAACGATTATATTATCGATAAGGATTGATAAAAGTCAATTTTTCTGTTGAGTACTTGAGCACAACTAAATTCGTTTATCCGCGTAATGAGTTGTACTCGATTCGTTTATCCGCGTAATGAGTTGTACAGCAATTCGTTTTATCCGCGTAATTAGTTGTACTGAATTCGTTTATCCGCGTAATTAGATGTACTCAATTCGTTTATCCGCGTAATTAGATGTACTCAATTCGTTTATCCGCGTAATTAGTTGTACTAAATTCGTTTATCCGCGTAATTAGTTGTACTAAATCGCGTTTGAGTCCGCGCTTGTGACCGAAAAGATGACCTAGATCAAAGTAATGATGAATCTAATCCATCAGAATTAACAGTCACAATTTGATGCACCACCAAATACAAATCCGATTTTTTCAAAAAATCGGATTTCTTTAAGTCGGTGCCGGAGGCGATAGCAAGAGCGAAACCTACCACTCGGTGATGATGGGTTTAGCGAAAAGTCATTGATTTATCATTGAGTTCTTATTTTTATAACTCATTGACAAATAAGTATTTTTTACAAATGTCAATAGAACCTAGGAAACCAGCCAGTTAGGTTAAAGTCAGGACGCACAAGGTGTTGTGCAATGTTGGTGGCAATTTTGGCGTGATGGCTCTATGCCTAGCGCGGCTCACTCAATATTTTCTATATTCAAACTTTAGGAGAAATATCAATGCGAAAACGTACTATGGTAAAAGCAATAGCAATCGCTTTCACCAGTTTTTATTTAGGGACGGTGCATGTTCAAGCTGTTGACATCAAAGCTAAATCCAGCACTCTCAGTGCCGGGATTGATCATGTGTGCGCGATTAAAGGCGAAAAAGAGACGCTAATTTGCTGGGGCCGGGACAGTGAAGGTCAAACTGACGCACCGGGCGGGACTTTTTTGCAAGTCAGCGCGGGATATTACTTCAACTGCGGCTTGCGCAGTGACCATAGCATTGCCTGCTGGGGACAAGATACTTCTGGTTCAACCTCGCCACCTGGTGATACCTATCCGAGTGGTGGGCAATTTATCCAAGTAGAAGCAGGCGGCTCTCATGCCTGCGCCTTACAAGCTGACGGTAATGTACGCTGCTGGGGTGCTAATGGCAGCAGCCAATCGGTTTACTTGCCAGGCCCATTTACCCAACTGGCTTTGGGAGACGCGCATAGCTGTGGGCTAAGAACAGATGGTTCTGTGGAATGTTGGGGAAATGATAGTCATGGACAAGCCAGTACACCGTCAGATACGTTTACCAGCATTTCAGCAGGATACAAAACGACCTGTGGCATAAAGAGTGACGGAGTGGCGGCTTGTTGGGGATATATCAATAATACCTATGGTTATTTAACCCAAACTGCCGTATCATTGATAGGGGACTCAGATGGAACTGGGTCTCAAAGCACACATCTAGTTGAGGTCTGTGGGATTAGAGCAGACGGTTCTGTAAATTGTCCAAATATGGATTCTGTACCCAGCGGGGTATTTAAACATGTTGTGACAGGTGGACATACTAAGACTATTTGTCATGCTAACTGTGGCAGCATACTTGGTTATGACACATATCACCAAGAGTTTTACGGTTTTGCCTGCGGCATCCGTGAAAACAACCTAGTAGCCTGCTGGGGGGTAAATCACTATAACCGCGCCACGCCACCTGTCGGTGTGCCAATAAAACTGCCCGATGGGATAGAATGTCCTTCTTGCAATGGTGATCTAGGTAGCGGTTTCACCCAAATCAACTTAGACAACGCCAAAGCCGAAGGCGTTGCCATAGGGCAACAAAACTGCAAAAACGACCCCGCAAGCTGCGGAATTTCTGTAGGCTTTACCCAAGCCGAAGTTGACCAGAAAATCAGCGAAGCCGTTGCGGCAACGCAACAATCGCTAAAAGCCTGCCTTGCCAACAATACCGACCAAAACAGCTTGCAGACCGCATTGGATAATGCTTATCAAGAGGGCTTTAACGCCGCCACCCAAGCCTACTCCGGCAGCGCATCTTCAAGTGATTTAGTGCAATTAACAGGCAGTGGTTTTTATAGCCCTAGAGATACGGTCAATGTCCAACTCAAAGAAGCCATTGATGTAGAAAGTTTTGAACAAGTTGATTTGTGGGTGGCGATTGAACTGCCTGATGGCACGCTGTTGTACATGACATATGATCCGTTTAATCAATTCGCTATGATACCCACACCTTTCAAACGCTCTCTACAGCGTTCCAATAACACCCACCAAATTTTTGCATTTAATGTGCCACCTGGCATGGGCGGTGATTACCTGTTCTATGCCTTCTTTGTCAAAGAAAATTCGGACATGACTCACTTGTTCCGCGAGCTCAAATCAAACTTAGCCACCGCGAAAATCACGCTAAGTAATCAGTAAGATATTGAGCGAGGTCACGCTATAGTTCTTCAGATAAATACCAATACCACGACAGCCAGCGATAGTAGGGTGGGTAGAGCGAAAGCTTTCTTCAAGTCAGCGAAGCTAAACCCCGCAATCACTCAGGGTTCTTTGAGCTTATTCCCACCCGACAAGACTGCTACTAACACCCGTGTTAGCCTAGTACAGTAAAGCGGAAGTTTCCATACCACCCCAACGCCAACGGCTAAAGCCGTTGGCTGTTTTGAAATTATTTTTCTGAAAATCTATAGTACAACTTCTTTCCTGAATTAACGGATTTTTTTTCATCAGACGGGTTGAGTCAAAAGCGTTTCCGAGCATCAAGAGAGGGCCTAATAGAGGTATTTGTAAAAAGGCCCAATAATCAGTTGGTAGCGGTGAATTATGATTCATCCATTAATCAAACCAATCGTTTATATTGAAACAAATGTAGTCAGTAGGTAGGCTGGACAACGTTGTTGTCTTCAATTGTCTGAATCAGAATTTTCAGAATTATAGAATTTTCAGAATGGATTAAAGGGTTTTATTCTGTCAATTCTTAAATTCTGTTAATTCCGATTCAGACATTCTTGGAATTTTCTGCAATGGCTTAAAGGGTTTTATTCCGTCAATTCTTAAATTCTGTTAATTCCGATTCAGACATTGTTCAAAGTGAGTAGTACGGCGGTTATTGATGAATTTAAAGATGGAAAATATGCCAAAAAAGATAACTGCCTGTCCTTGTTGGATGACATTCCTTTATTAGTTATTGAGCCTGAAGTGAGTAAAATAACAACAACTTATCTCAAACATAAACTCATGCCCAACGAACCGACAGGCGATGCACTACATTTAGCATTAGCTTCTCATTACAAATGTGATTTTCTGCTGACTTGGAATTGTAAACATCTTGCCAATGCTAATAAATTCAGGCATATTAGGCAGATTAACACGCTACTTGGGTGTCCCCAACTTAGTCACACCCCTTGAATTATTGGGAGAACAAAGCGATGAATGATGAACCAACACTAACCCGCATACGAAATGCACGACAACGTATTTCCGCAAAATGTGGACATGATCCTGAAAAACTGGTGGAATATTACATAGAATTACAGAAACAATATAAAGACAGACTGATACCAGTTGATGGGCCACTTTATCAACGGAGAGATAAGACTTTGCCAAAGGCCTCATAATAACACGGCCAACGGCGACGGTTTTTGGCGAGCGTGGGTATCAGGTAGCGAGCATAGGATGGATTGTAGGGGGCCGGTAAGCGAAAGTTTTCCGTTTGGGAAACTTTGTTAAACCCACCACTCAGGATTTCTTTGAGCTTCTACCACCCGACAAGCCAATTGAAAGGCGATCAATAGCCTACGACAACCTAGCCCACCCAAGGCTAACAATGGCCTACGACAACCTGGCCCACCAAAGGCGAGCAATGAGTTTTAACCTCATTCTCAACGACTGAGACTGTTACCAACACCAGTGTTAGCCTAGTCGGATGAAAAAGGAGGAAAAAAACCGCCAAGGTTTCCAAAACCTTGGAAGTATGCCCTTGTTATCACAATCGTTACTAACTCGCAGTGAGCGAATTTTATGAGAATGGCTGAGTTTGACCGCTTTCGACGGACTGACTTCAATGTATCAAATCACCAGAGAAGCTCAGATCAAAAACGGGCACTTGGAACTCAATAATCTTCCCTTTTCGGATGACGCTAAGGTTGAAGTCATTATTATTCCAAAAGTGGATGTGGAAAAAATGTCTTATGCTAAAATTCAAGCCTTGACACAATCTATCAGCGGCAATTTATCAGATGACATTATCCGTGAGAGAACCCCATCATGAATTGGTTTGTCGATACCAGTGCCTTAGTGAAACTCTATCACCGAGAAATAGGCACAGACAATTTAATCAAGAGTCTAAATCAACAACAGAACTTAGTCATTACTATAACTGATATCTCAAGAGTTGAGTGTCATTCCGCTCTGATGAAATGTGTTAAAATAAAAAAATAAACCGTAGGATGCGTACTTTGCCCCTTTTGGATAGCTAGGTAGAGTAAGCAATGTTTGTTGCCAACAGTTAGAGGTAAAAATAATAGAATTTTTCTGAAAAGCGATATACTTTGAACTTTTATAATTCTGATCTATATTAAACTATGGAAATCGAATTTGATCCAAATAAAGCATCAACGAACCTCATCAAGCATGGAATTGCTTTTGAAGAAGCATCAGCTACACTTCTTGATCCATTGGCTTTGGTTCGTGAATATCCTGATGCTAAGGGTGAGAACCGCTGGGTGCTTATAGGTATGAGTAATCAAGCGAGATTGCTAACAGTGGTTTATACGCTACGAAATGAATGCATCCGTCTCATTTCGGCGCGTAAGGCGACTAAAACAGAGGCCAAAAATTATGCGTGAAGAATATGATTTTTCAAATGCAAAAAGGGCTAAGGACGTACCTCATCTCTCAAAATTGCAAGCCGAAGCCAAAGATAAAACTTGTGTCATTCTCATGCTGGATAATGAAGTTCTTCAAAGCTATCGAGCAAAGGCCGAGGCGAAAGGACTGGAATATCAAACACTTATTAACCACACCCTGATGGAATCGATGGCTTATCGACCAATTGATGAAGCTTCGCCCGCATAGCGAACGTAGGGTGGGCAACGTGTTGTCCACCATTTGTGTGTCAGAATCAGGATTTGCCTGATTATAGAATTTACCTAATAGATAACAAAGCGATGACTGATGAACCAACACTAACCCGCATACGAAATGCACGACAACGTATTTCCGCAAAATGTGGACATGATCCTGAAAAACGGGTGGAATATTACATAGAATGACAGAAACAATACAGACTGATACCGGTTGATGGGCCATTTTATCAACGGAGAGATAAGACTTTGTCAAAGGCCTCATAATAACACGGCCAACGGCGACGGTTTTTGGCGAGCGTGGGTAGAACGGTAGCGAGCATAGGATGGATTGTAGGGGGGCCGGTAAGCGAAAGCTTTCCGTTTGGGAAACTTTGTTAAACCCACCACTCAAGGTTTCTTTGAACTTATCCCCACCCGACAAGACAGTTGAAAGGCGAGCAATCGCCTACTACAAACTGGCCCACCCAAGACTAACAATGGCCTACGACAACCTGGCCCACCCAAGGCTAACAATAACCTACGACAACCTGGCCCACCCAAGGCTAACAATGGCCTACGACAACTTGGCCCACAAAAGCCTAACAATGGCCCACGACAACAAGATTTTTCCGGAGTCCAAGATTTATCTTGGACGTTTTTCGTCCGGAGTCCAAGAGTTTTCCGGAGTCCAAGATTTATCTTGGACGTCTATTTTTAAACAAGCTGACTGAGGTTATTTTTAGCGATGCGAATAAAATCCCTTATTATATACAATCCTTGTAGCTATTATTGTCAGACTAAAAACTTGATCATCGCCTAATCCGTTTTCAGTTTTCAGTTTTCATAAGTATAATACCAAACAGATCAACAGAAAATTAGCCGGTGACTACACTCAAGAAGGAAACAAACTGCACAGTTTGAGAAAAAACTCGTAACTCGTTGAATTAAAAACACAAAAACTAAAATGTTTTTCTGTGCTCCTCTGTATCAACTCTGTCCGTGTGTCTACCGATATCGCATTGGAAATGACCGACACATTTACAAAATTAATGGCCCGATAAACCAACTCAGTTAATTTTACTATTACTATGACATTCACCGATTTTAAATCAGCAGATGAAGTTCAACAAGCCTATCAAATAAAACTGATAGAGAAAAATTTTTTAACAATCTCCCCACGTTCCCCATCAGAACAGTTTGTTTTGGAATATGAATTTGTGAATCAGAACTTTGATATATTCACTTCCGAGGCCTCAAGGTGTGAAAATGTCATTTATCCCGTTTTGCGCGAAGCCTGTAAACAATGTATTCAGCAATACTCACTGTGGAGCCATAAATCGATCTCAGCCGATGAAATATTGGCCGGTACACCTGATTATATCATTGCGAAACGTTCAGAACTGGGCAAAAACGTCTTAGGCTTCCCATTTATCTTAATCGTTGAAGCCAAACAAAATGATTTTAAAACAGGTTGGGGGCAATGCTTGGCCGAATTAGTGGCCGCACAAAAGCTCAATCAAAATGACGAAAACGCGGTTTACGGGATAGTGACTGACGCAGAAATGTGGCAATTCGGCAAACTTCACCAGAAAATATTTACCAAAAATGCTTCTAGAGCAACCATTGACAATTTAAAAGACGTCTTCGGTGCCGTTTGCTCTCTCATAGAACTTGCCTCGAAAGAGATATCATAACTGATGTGACGCAAAAAGCCCAAACTTGAGTTGGGTGTGTCCAAGATAAATCTTGGACTCCTGAACCCGCAAAGAAATCCCAAAGAAATCCGATTTTTTCAAAAAATCGGATTTCTAAAACAAACGACTTGCAACAAGCCCGTCACACGTTTTTGGGCCATGTTGTCATATGATTCAAATCAGTTTTCAAATAAATCATCATAACTACTCAGTTTGCAACAAGCGAGTCACACGTTTTTGGGGCCATGTTGTCATTTTATTAAAATCAGTTTTATTAGCTTAGTAGGATGGGTAGAGCTATAACGAACCGAAACTCAACGGAGTTAAACCCATCATAACTAACGACTTGCAACCGCAAAGAAATCCTAGTTTTCCAAAAAATCGGATTTCTAATTTATAAAACGAACGAGGATTATTATGTTTTTATATCGCCTAGATAACGAAGTCATCTTCAAAAAAGCGTTTACTGACAAATTAGTGTTTACCCAATTTGTCAAAGATGTGACTGGTATTGACATCGTCGTCAAGAAAATCGAAACAGAAAAGCGTTTTAAACCGAAAATCGCTTATATCGACTTTTCCTACGACATCTTTGCCCAATCGACGGATAACAGACTGATTGTTGAAATTCAGCGCGTCAACTACGACTATAACTTTGACCGCTTTTTACACTACCATAATATGGAAATTGCGGAACTCCAACGAAAATCCACTGATTACAATAATTACAAAATTAATCAAACAATTTATACCATTGTGGTTTTGACGGCACCAAATCTGATAACAGATAAAGCGGGAGAATCAGTTAAAGAAGATGTTTTGATTTCGGAAGTGAATCCCCGCAATCGGAAAGACAAAATCGTCAACTTTTATGGACATAAACTGATTTTTCTTAATCCCAATTTCAAGAGTGACGACACCCCACCGGCCCTAAAAGATTGGTTTGATTTAATGTTGGAATCCATTAAAAATCCCGAAAATCAAAAAATTAACCTCCAAAACCAAGCCATCAAAAAGGCCGCCGAACTGATAGAAGACGATAACCTCACGCCAGAAGAAAGAAGGGCCGCCAAAATTGCGGTAGCCACAGAAGAAACCCGCAATATTGTCGAAAAACAGGCGTTAATGGCAGGAGAAAAAAAAGCCAAAATGGAAACGGCTCAAAACATGATAGATGAAGGTTTTGAAGTAGAAATGATTTCTAAAATGACAGGACTTGATGTTGAAACCATCAATAAACTTGGAACGGAATAATAGCAACTAGTCGTCCAAACAGGAGTCCAAACTTTAGTTTGGCAGAGTAGTGATACGCGGGCCCTGTTATTAACCTATATTTTTAGGGTTATTTGGATTGTTTGAGGGCCATAACAGACTTTGGAAGTTTCCAAATTAAGTTATGGCCCTCAGTTGCGCTTCATTAGTGATACTTTTTGTAGGTGTTTTGTCTAATAGCTAAAGTACCCTAAAGGGCACTATGGCTTAAAGGGTTAGTAGGCTTTAGCTTAACGATGCGAAACGTAAGAATTTATTCTGAGGCTGATTTTTTTTTGAAAATAATTATCTGAAACTCTATAGTATTGGCAATGGAGCCCTTGAATGGGAACTCTATAAAATCAATCGGTTATAATTATGTATGAAAAAGTTATAATTCTGTCACGAGCAAAATTATTTTTGGATAAAGACATCGAGGTACATTATGGGTTTACAAACCGTAGAACACACATTAGTTGAGCGTGTCGTCACATTAGACGGTATTAGTTGGGAACGTTTCAACAAAATAGAATCCGATTTTAATGACGTTTCCTCTTTGAGACTCACTTATATGGAAGGATTATTAGAAATTATGGCCCCTATCAGCGATGAACATGAAAGCGTTAAAACCACCGTCGGTTATTTGCTAGAAGTCTACATGAGAGAAAAAGGCATTCGGTTTTACGGGCGCGGCGGTTTTACCCTTAAAAAAGAGGGCCATTCTTCCGGCGAACCAGATGAGTCTTACTGCATTGGCACTAATAAAAAAGTGCCCGACATCGTGATTGAAGTCATCATCACCAGCGGCTCGATCAATAAACTTGAACTGTACAAACCGCAAAATATCCCTGAAGTTTTGTTTTGGAAGCGCAATCAATTGCAGATTTTCCATTTAAAAAAGGGACAATACCAAGAAGTGAGCCGTAGTGAGTTTTTACCCGATTTGGATTTAGAACTGTTACTGCATTATATCAACTATCCAGATCAATATGATGCAGTGCTTGCGTTTCAAGCGGCTATTCGGGGTGACGCAACTGATTAATACAGCCTGGGCAATATCCATGGAAATCTCCTAAGCTGAGTACAACGGATTACGGGCCGATAAACGGATTGGTAGTCGCGTAGTACAATTAATCTTGCGGATAAGCTGAGTACAACGGATTTAAACTGAGTACAACGAATTACGCGGATAAACGAATTGGTAGTCACGTAGTACAATTAATCTTGCTCATAAGCGAATTGGTAGCAATATAGTAGTACAACGGATGACGTGGATAAACGGATTGCTAGTCGTGTACTACAATTAATCTTGCTCCTAAGCTGAGTAGGACTTAGGATGACGGGCCGATTAACGGATTGGTAGGTAGTCGCGTAATACAACTTAAGTAACTACCTTCAAGCCCCAACGGGGCGATATTAATAAAGCCAGGGGCACCGCCCCTGGCAAGCCCCAACGGGGCGATCTTAATAAAGCCAGGGGCAACGCCCCTGGATGAAGTAGCAAGCCCCAACGGGGCGATCTTAATATGATCCCTCCGATTGTCGGGAGGGGCAGCGCCCCTGGATGAAGGAGCGGATTTTCATAAAACCTCTCAATGACTGACACCCACGAAAAACAACATTTAAACGCGCAGCGTGATACTTATGATGGATAATGAAGGCGCTTAATCGTTTCAGTCAAATAGAAGTGAACAGACATGAACAAAGAATGCCCATTCTGCAAAAAAGGTGTTTTAGAACGGAAAACGATTAAAGAAACATACTCCTACAAAGGGCACCGCCTTGAAATTGAACAGAGAATTTTGCAACAGTTGTGATGAAGGTATACTCAATGGCACTGATCTCAAGGCAACCGAAAAAAAGATTCGATATTTTCAAGCCAAGATAGACGGATTATTGACTTCGACTGAAATCAGGAAAGTGCGTGAAAAACTGAAACTCTCGGAAAAACAGGCTGCCGAAATTTGTGGAGATGATCCCAAGACATTTCGTCGTTATGAACGCGGAGAAGCCACTCCCCAACGTGCTATTAGCAACTTATTGATGATACTCAATAATCATCCTGAATTGTTACCAGAATTAATCAGATAACTATTTTGCCCGAAGTTCTTAACGAGCAATAACTACAAGGATTGCATTTTAGAAAGGATTAGTTGGTGAGAGTGTTTCGGTTTGTCAGTCTCAATACAATCCTTTCATAAGCAAGCAATCCAAGTACTACCGGGATTGTTGGTAACTACAAGGATTGCATTTTAGAAAGGATTGGTTAATAATAAATACAAGGATTGTATTTTATAACGGATTAGTTGCTCGTTACTAAGTTCTGTCGTGTCTGCCTTCAAACTCGGCTTTGATAAAAAGTGCCAAGCAGAAGCTCAGTTGCCTGATATTACACGGCTCAGGTTAGTCTGGAATGAAATACAACGATTAGTCCTCCCCTCATTGGAGAAGTTTACCATGCTAGAGATTCAACAGACTGATGCCATAAAAAGCCCAGCCCGCCCTTTGAAAGAGGTGCTTGATGAGGCTTCTGTCAGTAAAGAACGTTTAACTTTGGTGTATAACAATCAATTATTTTTGGCAGTGGTACCGATAGAGGATGTCCGAGTGATAGAACAACTTGAGGATTGCATTGATAATGCTAATGCGGATGATGCGCTTAAAGAAGGCGGTGACTTAATCCCGTTGGAGCAACTTGAAAAAGAATTGGGGTTGTAATCCATGAGTTATTCTGTCGATTTTGAACCCGTCGCCGCTCGTCAATTTCGCAAGCTTGAGAGTGTTATTCAGAAAAAGCGACAACCTAAAATAAGGGCATTGGCTGAAAATCCTCGTCGGTGCCAAAAAGCGACAAGGCTTTAAAAATCGTTACCGTATTCGGGTGAGTGATTATCGCGTTGTGTATGAAATACACGATAATATTTTGTTGGTATTGATAGTCGAAGTTGGGCATAGAAGTGATGTTTATTAGTAAATAGTTTGTTATATAATAACTACAAGGATTGCATTTTAAAAAGGATTGGTTGGTGAGAGTGTTTCGGTTTGTCAGTCTCAATACAATCCTTTCATAAGCAATCTTGGTAGTACAGTAAGGCGGAAGTTTCCATACCACCCCAACGCCACAATGCCATTCAGTTAAGAGTTAATATATTGATTATAATAACTTTTTTGCTGTTAAGGGGGCCCCAAGTGTTTTGAGTTCAATAAAAACAACAAGTTGCGAGGTAGGGCCTATTTAACCCGTGAGCCAAGTGCGCCGTTTTTGCGAATAATTAACTTTTAATAAAAACTTTTCCTTATTCTCCTTAACTTAATGGCATTGAGCAAGCCCCAACGGGGCGATATTAATAAAGCCAGGGGCACCGCCCCTGGATGAAGTTAGGATTTTCATAAAACCTCTCAATGACTGACACCCACGAAAAACGACATTTAAACGCGCAGCCTGATACTGAACGGTATAGTATAGCGAAACCGCAACCTTCACAAGGACTCCAAATGCCTACTAAAGATATTTACCAAGGAACCGCTAAACCCGTTGAATTACCAAAAACGGCACCTTTTCATTGGACAAGAACTGAACAACGCCAGAAACGTCTGGAATAGGGTCTCACAGAACTCTCTGAAGTGGTTGAAATACAAAATGAAATCCGTGGTGGTGTGCCGGTTTTAAAGGGGACAAGGATACCCGTCGCCAAAATTCTGGCCGAACTGACAGAAGATATGACCCTCACCGACATTGCTAAAGACTATAACATCAACGTTCAGCAAGTCAGAATGTTTATAGAAGGACTTGCTATTTTGCTTGATCGTTCCTTTCAATCATGACTATTTTCCAACTTGACGAATGTCTTAATAGTAAAAAGTTAGTGCAAGGATGCGCTAAGGAGGGATTATGCCAAGTGTTCAGATTTCCCACTGACATGAAGGGATTAAAAGACCCAGACATGCTTAATCTATTACTTCCAAAAGACAATCCGTTGATAACAACAGATTTGGCACTGTTGGATGAACACTTTGATTCTATACCAGAATATCATCCAAGCCTTATCCTGATTGCCAACTCAGAAAGTGTGCCACAAACACTGACTATCAAGAAAGTACAAGCCATTCTGCGACAATTCAAAATGACATTCAGTCAATGGCATCAGGTGCCTTGGCAAAATTGTGTTTATAACGCAAGATTCAGTCAAAGTTTTACACATTGAAGCTGGTCGTCTAAAAGAAGATGGATATTTCACCTATCAAACGCTTGATTGGGATAAAATGCTCGAAAAAGCTTTATGCAAAAACGCGAATCGGCCTATTGCTACTATCAGTTCTGAATCCATATAGCAAGTTTTTGTCCAATGCTGAGCAGATATTGGCAATCCACAGGAACTGGTAGACATTGATAACCTAGACGAGCGACTGAGCCAAAACCGCTTACAAGAACGCTTGAGCAACTTATGGCTAGAGTTCCTATTTGCTCATTATGAGATTTAGCGTGTATAATCATAAAAATGATATTTTATAACGGATTAGTTAACAATAATGTTGGTGATTGTTATGTAGGGGCAATCCCTTGTGGTTGCCCCTTTAAAAGTCCCGTTTCCACAGGAATGCTTGAAATAAACGTCAAATCGTTTCAAAAAAGCCGTTATAAAATAATTATTGTCTCGTTTTTCAGATAAATAATTTCAAAACAGCCAACATGTCTGAAAGCTCAAGTCCCTAAAGGGGACTAAATAATTATCTGAATATCTATAGTTATAAAACCATAGGAGAACCAAATGACTTTCAAATATCACCTACTACTGGCTTCTTTACTGACAGCCCATAGCACAATGGCAGCGGTAACGATCCAATCGCGTATTGATGACGGTGCTTGGCAAACGCACAGTGCCATTTATCCATTAAAAGGGCAACAAGTTACCCTAAAAGTCTCTCAAGTACCCAGCGCAACTGTTCGATGGTATCAGATTTTTCCGAATCTCGATAACAGGTACAAAAATGCCAACTTCCCTTGGGAAAAAAAACCGTACCAGTGGGCCGGTTTCGGCAAAATAGACTATCAGCGCCAGGAACTGACACGGTTTCAGAATCAATGGCAAATTCGGCCCTTTGAATCGGATCGCAGCAGCCTGATGGACAAGTTTTGGGACTGGTGGTTAAAAGACTCTAACACTCACCCACCCCGTTCGCGCTTTTACCAACCTGAAATCGGCAGCTTCTGGTTTCAAGTAGAAATCGAAAAACAAGGTAAAATCACCCAATCACCCGGCATAGAAGACTCCAACTCAAAAGGCCTCTCTCCAAAAGTCTTTCGAGTCTCAATCAAAAACAGCGATGACTACGTTGGCTACCTAACAACTTACTTCAACGTGCCCGGCATCTTTGGTTCCACCACTTACCAAAGCAACCACTACATTGGCGTCGATTGTGCCGACGTACTCGTTGCCGCCTACGGCCAATGGAAGGGCCAACCCATGAGAAAAAACTACAATGTCGCGATGCTCGTCACTCAACTGCCCAAACGCAGCGAATTGGACATCCTCAACGGCCAGCCCAGCAAACCACTGACTTGGAACAAACACGTTTATCGCGGTGACTTCATAGCCGTCAAATATGTCGGCGCGAGAAGCTATCAACACATTGGTGTCCTTACTGGCGACAGCAACGAAAACGGCGTACTGGATGGCGAGGACTTAGTGATTCATGCCGGCCCACTGCCGCTCCACTACTCCTATCTGAAAGACGGCTCATTTGAGGGCCATGTTGTCATATTAAAACATTCAAAACGCTTGCTTAAAAAATAAAGAGTGGTATAAACCTGACAGGTTTTGGAAACCTGTCAGGTTTTGGAAACACGATGAGAAATAAGATTTTTTGAATAATCGGATTTCTTAATGAAAATAGAAGGCATTTAAAAGTTAAATGATTTTATTTATAACTAAAATATAATTTAACGCTTCGCAACAAGTTTACTGATTAAACTTAATAAGGTATATTTAGTCAGGGCATAATTTGCATATTTGTCATTTAACTTCGTTGAGCTTCGGTTCGAGTGAAACGAGAAATCTTATTGAATGACCACAGATTTCTTGCTTGCTCGAAATGACAAAAGTACAAATTGTGCCGGTGAAAAGTATAATAACTACAAATGACATGATTTTAGGCTATTTAAAAAAAAACGTTCCATTTATTTAATACTGATGCGGATTAAGGGTTGAATTATTTCTTATGAAATCAAGGATTTATAAAAGCTTAGAACAACGGATGACGGGCCGATAAACGGATTGAGCTCGACTGATTGTGTTAAGTTTGTACCTATTTATTCGACAACATGGCCCACTTTTGATTTTCCAGAAAGCAACGCGCATCGTTCAGTGCGTTATGCTTAGGACTTAGGATGACGGGCCGATAAACGGATTGAGCTCGACTGATTGTGTTAAGTCTGTACCTATTAATTCGACAACATGGCCCACTTTTGATTTTCCAGAAAGCAACGCGCATCGTTAAGTGCGTCATGCGGTTAAATCTGATAAAAAACTTGTACCTATTTATTCGACAACATGGCCCACTTTTGATTTTCCAGAAAGCAACGCGCATCGTTCAGTGCGTTATGCTTAGGACTTAGGATGACGGGCCGATAAACGGATTAATTACGGATTAATTTCATTCAGCAACGCGCGCTCGTTAAGTGCGTCATGCGGTTAAACATGATAAAAAACTTGTACCTATTTATTCTACAACCTGGCCCACTTTTGATTTTCCAGAAAGCAACGCGCATCGTTCAGTTCCACAGAGTTTCACAGAGTTATAGCGCACGAATTAACGCACGCAAGTGACGCTTGCATGTGCATGCTTATGTGGATGTCTCTTGCGTCAAAGCGCGTCAAAGCGCGTTTTCCACTTACAAGAATTTATAAGATTCAATTTAACCCTTAATTCGCATTACTGGTGATACAACACCAAAACGTTTTCACCGAATCGTCCAACTAGTGCAGGAGAGCGGAAATTTCCGTACCACCTAAAAATGATAGCCAAGAAATCCTATTTTTTTTAAATCGGATTTATCGCAATAGCGCTATAGCTTTTAGCTTGAACCGTCTTAATTAATTGGAACTGTTTTATTAAATGGCCGAAAGTCATAAATTATCAATTATTATATGGAATTAACACATTTAAATTTAAGAGACAATCTCGTTTCAACACTGGCTTCCAAGCATGGCAAATTACCGTTCTCATTTTTGGTACATACGGTAGACGGAAAAACCATTCCAATAGGCGATGAAGTGCCGGCCTTTGAGGTGTTCATTTGCAATCAAGCGGGCTTAAAAGCGATTCAATCGTTAAACCAATTAACGATAGCTGAAGCCTATATGCTGGGCGATCTGAATATAGAAGGCGATCTGATCAAGGCTATTTCGTTCCAAGACGTTTTATCCGACAACAACTTGTGGATTAAAACGTGGCGGCGTGTCAAGCCCATGTTGATTGGCCGAAAAAAATGTAACCCGGATTGGATCGCCAAGCATTATGACTCCAACAATCTACAGTTGCTTGCGGCTGATTTTGATTATAACACCTATACCCCAGGCCATTATGAAAATGATGAGGCTAGTTTGGAAAACGGGGCAGAACGCAAATTGGCTTGTGCATTTGAGTCATTAAATCTCAAAGCCGGCGATTCGGTACTTGATATTGGCTGCGGTTGGGGCGGTTTTTTGCGTTATGCCGCACGCCGACATGTTCGTATAACTGGCATCACCTTATCTCGTAATCAAAAGGAGTATACCGATTCTTTGATCAAGGAGAATCAGTTCAACGCACAAGTTTTGTATCATGACTTTTTTTCCTACAAACCCTCAGAAAAGTATGATGGCCTTGTGATGATGGGCGTGATTGAGGATTTATCTGATTATTCCCGGGTCATGAAACGGATTGCAAACTGGGTAAAACCCGGCGGACGGGTTTATCTGGACTTTGCTTCGGCAAAAAAACATTTTGGCACTGCCAGTTTTATTACCAAGTATATTTAGCCAGGGATATTTCGGATGGTTTTTATGCCGCAATTCATTGACGCGATACGAGAATCCCCGTTTGAAATCATCAGCATTCAGAATGATCGTCGCAACTACTATCTCTGGTCCAAAAAAGTCAACGAGCGTTGGGAACAAAATCAAGCTGAAGTGATCCAACGATCCAATAAACAACTTTGGCGTATGTTCCGAATACTTTTTGCCGGCACCGCCAGTGTTATGAATAGAGCTTCTCATTATGTCACAGCATATCGGGTGGTTCTAGAATATCCCTCCGATTTTGTACCGGGCTAGTATAAGAAAGCTTTCAAAAAAGCCAATAGTGAATAGCGCCAACCCCGAAGGGGTTTTCAGGCTAAAGTTTCGCGGAGCGAAACTTTAGCCTGAAAATGTGAATAGCCACAGGTGAAACCTGTGGAAAAGGTATTTGGTATGCCTCAACCTCGTAGGGGTGAATCTATTTTTCATTGAAATCCGTTATCCAATATAAATAAAGATTATTACCGTGATAAAATTTATCAAACAAATAAGACCATTTTCACATTCAACCCCTTTGGGGTTGGGGCCTCCTTCCCTTCCATCCCCAGGTTTTCCTTAAGCTATTATCTCGCTCCGCTCGGAACGAAAGTTTCACATTCAACCCCTTTGGGGTTGGGGCCCCCTTCCCTTCCATCCCCAGGTTGCATATCAATGCCATTAAGTTAAGAAATAAACGAGAAAGAGCCTTTGGTAAAGCCGTTGTCTCAAAGCTAAAGTCCCCTAAAGGGGACTGGTAAATTCAGGATTTTTTTCTAAGCAAACGATATGGCATTGA
>Ga0190343_1000052_pt1 | contig 60632 bp, 44 predicted proteins | sample 48721312_MG_FD_161664 | JGI IMG/M metagenome (GOLD analysis project Ga0190343, IMG submission 161664) | Hydrothermal vent microbial mat bacterial communities from Southern Trench, Guaymas Basin, Mexico - 4872-13-1-2_MG | ecosystem: Environmental > Aquatic > Marine > Hydrothermal vents >... | reverse complement strand
AAAGCTAAAGTCCCCTAAAGGGGACTGGTAAATTCAGGATTTTTTTTCAGAAGCAAACGATATGGCATTGAGTCTTCAGTGCCCTTTAGGGCACTTCAGCTATTAGACGACGGCTTTAGCCGTTGGCAGGGGGATTATTTGTTTCTAATTCCTTAACTTAATGGCATTGAGGCTAAAGCCTACTAGACTCAACGTGGGCTATATTAATATCGCCCCGTTGGGGCTTTCAGGTAGTTACTTAAGTTATTTTTGTTTCTCAAAAAGTTTGTTCCCTTCTTGAGTATAACCCTCTTGTAGTGCCCTTTAGGGCACTTTAGCTGGCTGGTGGCGGGTGGTACGAGAACTGCCAAACTACTCCTGACAGGCTACTAGGCCGCAGAACTGCTTAGTTTACTACTTAAATGCGCGATACGCACCGGTGCCGGCGGGTGCGAATCATAAAACGCTGAATATAAAGGATCAGGTGTCAAGGTGCTGGCATTTTCTTTGTACATTTTAACCAAAGCCTGTATCAACGCCAAAGGACTCGCTTGCTCGGCCGCAAAATCATCCGCTTCAAATTCGTGCCGGCGCGAAAACCACGCCATCACCGGAGATAAAAAGAAGGTAAATACCGGTAATACTAACATAAATAATAGCAATGCGATGTAAGTAGAGTGTGTGCTAATCCCTAAGCCGCTGTAAAACCAGTCTTGTTGCATTAGCCAACCCAACAGTGCCAGCCCGGCGAGAGTAAAAACGCCCAACCATAGCAAGCGTTTTTGGAGATGTTTGCGTTTAAAGTGGCCGACTTCATGCGCCAATACCGCTTCGATTTCGTCCGTGTTTAGCCCTTTAAGTAAGGTATCAAAAAACACGATACGCTTATTGGCGCCAAGGCCGGTAAAATAGGCGTTGCCATGTCCGCTGCGTTTTGAGCCATCCATCACAAAAATGCCAGAGCTGGCAAAACCATTGCGTTGCAATAACGCTTCAATGCGTTGTTTTAAGTCATCATTTTCAAGGGGCTGAAATTTATTAAACAACGGGGCAATAAAAGTGGGATAAGCCCATATCATCAACAAACTAAAACCTATCCATATCGCCCACACGTATAGCCACCAAAATTCTCCGGCGTGTGCCATTAACCACAACACTAACGCGATAAAGGGAATACCGATGACTAACGTCAGTATTAAGGATTTGAGCATATCGGCGATAAACAAGCCGGGCGTGGTGCGATTAAAACTGAATTGTGCTTCAAGGCGAAAAGTGCTATAGACACTGGCCGGTAAATCTATTAGTGTAGACAGCATGCCGAAACAGATGAGTACGGCAACGCCCGTCCATAATTCTGACCATTCGAGGCTGAGCCAGGCTTGATCGAGCATGTCAAGGAGGCCGCCCAATGTCCAGAGTAGCAGTACGAGTATCTCAACAATGAGCATTTTTTGCCCAAAGCCGGTTTTTGCTAATGTGTAAGCGGCGGCTTTTTGGTGCTCCTTTAAGGATATTTTTTCGGCAAAGGCACTTGGAACGGCGTTTTGATGGCGAGCGACATAAGCCTTATGCCGCCCAACCAGCCAGAATTGTAGCCCGGTGCCTAAGGCTAAAAATATTAAAAAAATCACGGTTAATTCATTCATTAGAATAATCTCTCATGTTAGAAATCCGTTAGAAATGCGAATTAAGGGTTGAAAAATCCATTGAAACCTGGGGCGATCAGAAGGCTTTAATAACACTTACCGAAGGGGCTAAAGCCCCTTTGGTACGAATATCGATATAAAAATGAAAAATGTAGAACCTTGATTTCATAATAATTAATTCAATCCTTAATTCGCATTAGAAATCCGTTAGAAATCCGATTTTAAAAAAAATCGGATTTCTTTTACTCATGAAAAAAAACACCTGTTAATCTATGCCACAAAATTCAACCAATCTGATTTGGATCGATTTGGAAATGACTGGACTCGATCCCGAGAAAGACACCATTATAGAAATTGCGACACTTGTAACGGATGTCAACCTCAATGTTGTCGAAGAAGGCCCCGTCTTGGCAATCCATCAAAGCGATGAAGTGCTGGCTGCAATGGATAAGTGGAATACTCGTCAACATGGAAAATCCGGGTTGACTGAACGGGTGCGACGAAGCCATATCAATCTCAAAATGGCTGAACAATCTACTCTGGCGTTTCTTCGGCAACATGTTCCTCCCAATACTTCGCCGATGTGCGGTAACACGGTGAGTCAAGATAGGCGGTTTTTGTACAGCTACATGCCGAGTTTAGAAATTTATTTTCACTACCGTCATATAGATGTTAGTACCTTGAAGGAATTGGCAAAACGTTGGAAGCCCAAGCTGCCAAAGATTAAGAAAGAGTCTAAACATCTAGCGATAAGTGATATTTACGAGTCTATTGAAGAGCTTAAATACTATCGCCAACATTTTTTGCGATTGTCCTAAAGTCAGCCCCAACGGGGCGTTGTTAATTGTTAATTCCCAAGAAAGCCCCAACGGGGCGAATTAATAAAGCCTGTTTACCTACCAGGAAAGCCCCAACGGGGCGAATTAATAAAGCCTGTTTACCTACCAGGAAAGCCCCAACGGGGCGAATTAATAAAGCCTGTTTACCTACCAGGTTTTGGGCGAATTAATAAAGCCTGGGGCATCGCCCCAAGCTTTGAAAATCTATAGTCGAAATGACAAGCTATGTTTATGGCGATGCTCAGTATACCACTGACCGATTACCAATGACCAATTACCAATGATCAGAATAGATAAAAAATCTCTTCCTTTACCATTGTATCGTGCGAGTCAAGTCCGTGAACTCGACCGGATTGCTATTAAAGAGATAAGTATACCGGGCATTTGTCTGATGGAACGCGCCGGTTGCGCGGCCTTTGAGGTTTTAAAAGCGAGATGGCCTAAAGCACGGCGCATCACTGTCTTGTGTGGCACCGGTAATAATGGCGGCGATGGTTACGTTTTGGCACGATTGGCCTATTTAGCCGGCTACGGTGTGACGGTGTTGCAAATCGGGGATACGGCTAAGTTAAAAGGCGAAGCACGTATCGCGTTTGAGGCAATGACGGCGGTTGGCTTGCTAACGCAAGTGTTTACGGATAAAAAACTAAGTATCGTTGATGTGGTTGTCGATGCGCTCTTTGGTACTGGACTTGATCGTGAAGTTTCTGGAACGTGGCGAGAGGTTATCGAGGCCCTCAACCGTTGCACTTGCCCGATCTTGTCGGTGGATATTCCATCAGGATTGCATGCTGATACCGGCACCGTTTTAGGGGTGGCGGTACGGGCCGATGTCACTGTTAGCTTTATTGGTTTAAAACAAGGACTGTTTACCGGGGCGGGGCCCGATTATTGCGGTTCGGTGTATTTTGATGATTTACAAGTTCCTTCAACGATTTATAAATCGGTCAAAAATACTGTCACCCGACTTGATTACGAGGTGTTAAAAACCGCTTTAGTTAAACGCTCACGAATTGCTCATAAAGGCACATTTGGACATGTGCTGGTAATAGGCGGAGATAGCGGGATGATAGGCGCGGTGCGTTTGGCGGCGGAAGCGGCCGCACGGGTGGGCGCTGGATTAGTTAGTGTAGCGACTCGCACGGCGCATGCGGCACTTATCAGTCTTACGCGCCCAGAAATTATGAGTCATGGCGTAGACACGGCCGAACAACTTGGGCCGTTGTTAAACAAAGCCAATGTGATTGCGATAGGGCCGGGACTCGGCCAATCTATTTGGGCGCGTGCTATGTTAGAGGCTGTCAAGAAGCTACAAAAGCCAGTGGTTGTAGATGCTGATGCGCTTAATTTGCTTGCCAAGTTGCCCTTTCGTTTACCTAATAGTGTATTGACTCCGCATCCGGGCGAAGCGGCCCGCTTGTTGGAGATGTCTACCGCTGAAATTCAGGCCGACCGGTTTGCCGCGGTACGCGCTCTGCAATTACGCTTTGGCGGCGTATGCGTACTTAAGGGAGCGGGAAGTTTGGTGGCGAGTTCCGACGGCCAAGTTGGTGTTTGCATCGTTGGCAATCCGGGCATGGCTTGTGGTGGCATGGGCGATTTACTCACTGGCGTGATTGCCGGCTTGTTGGCGCAAGGCTTTTCTGCCACAGAAGCGACGAATTTGGGCGTGTGTTTACATGGTAGAGCCGGCGATAGGGCGGCACGAGAGGGTGGAGAGCGCGGCCTCTTGCCCAGCGATTTATTGCCTTGGTTGCGTCACTACGCTAATCAGTGATCAGTTATCTAGATTTCGTCCGGAGTCCAAGATTTATCTTGGACGTCTAATTTTACCCCAGTTTTTACCTCAATGCCATTAAGTTAAGGGCTTTGCACGTGGGATTGCCCCTACAAACCGTTATGTAATGTAGGGGCAATCCTTTATGGTTGCCCTCACCCAAAAGGGGTTTGCGCGTGGGATTGCCCCTACAAATCGTCATGTCGTGTAGGGGCAATCCTTTATGGTTGCCCTCACCGAAAAGCGGTACGATATGGCATTGAGGTTTCACCTGTGGCTATTCACATTCAACCCCTTCGGGGTTGGTGTGTTAATAAGCTATCAATGTTAAAAGACTTTTGTTTACTGATCAGTGATAACTGAAAAATGGCATACCTTATCCCTACCGCTATTGCAATGGAAGAGTTTGGCAGTCTTTTGGCACGCGCTTGTCATAGTCGCACCGTTTTGCATTTGTGCGGTGATTTAGGCGTGGGTAAAACGACGTTAGTAAGAGGCTTTTTACGGGCCTTGGGGCATACTGGTACGGTAAAAAGCCCTACCTATACGTTGGTTGAACCTTACCAAATCGGCGGACGCATGATTTTTCATTTTGACTTTTATCGCTTGGGCGATCCTGAGGAGTTAGAGTATTTGGGTGTCCGCGATTATTTGGGAGATGATGTTGTTTGTTTGATTGAATGGCCTGAAAAAGGAGGGCCGTTTACGCCAGTGCCCGATGTGCAGATTCAGTTGTTTCATCAGGCTGAGGCTCGTCTTTTAGATTTACGGGCGCTGAGTGAGATGGGACAAGCTATTCTTGCTGAGTTTAAACCGCCATTTAAATGAAAAATGAAAAATGAAAAATGAAAAATGAAAAATTGTTATAAACGGTTATAAACGTGAGTTCGGCTTTAAATATCAAGGATTTATAAAATTATTAGTTATATCAATCAGTTAGTGATAATGATTTAATTATCAATCAGTAAAAAAAACCATAAGCTGTACTTACTTCTTCCAGTTGATGGCCCACAAACAAGGGTCATTAATGTATTAATTTATCTAGGGTTATTTAGACGACTTGATTTGTGGGCCATAAAATGTTTTGAATGATTTCAAATTAAGTTATGGCCCCCAATTGCTCGTCAATCTTGTACAACGAATTACGCGGATAAACGAATTGCTTGGCTCTCTGAGTACAACTAATTGCGCGGATAAACGAATTTAATCCTAAGTACTTGGTACCTAAGTACAACTAATTGCGCGGATAAACTGAGTACAGCGAATTACGCGGATAAACGAATTGCTTGGCTCTCTGAGTACAACTAATTGCGCGGATAAACGAATTGCTTGGCTTTCTGAGTACAACTAATTGCGCGAATAAACTAAGTACAACGAATTGCGCGGATAAACGAATTTAATCCTAAGTACTTGGTACCTAAGTACAACTAATTGCGCGGATGAACGAAATTTAATCCGTTTATCCACGTCATCCGCTGTACTCCGCTTATCCACGTCATCCGTTGTACTCTCATTTAATCCGTTTATCCACGTCATCCGCTGTACTCTCATTTAATTCGTTTATCCGCGCAATTCGCTGTACTCCGCTTATCCGCGCAATTCGTTGTACTAAGAATCGAATTTATAGAGCAACTGATCACTGAAAGCTGATAACTGATAACTGATAACTGATCATTGTTCAAGCAAGTATTGATATTGAGCAAGCCGCTTTAGTCCTTCCGTTTTCCAACTGTCATCGGTTTTGTTTTCTTTCAGGGCCAAAATCCGTTCATTACAAAGTATTTGCAATAGTGCCGGCCAACAGTGGCTTTGTTCGAGCATCCATTCTATGTCTTTGGATTCAAAGAGATTTTGCAAACTTGCCAACATTTCGCTGGCTTCTTTTTCGGTTAATGGTTCAAGGTAGACAGTGTTGAATATGCCAAAAAATGGCGAAGATTTGTCTTGTGCTTGGGCCAATTTGTCAAGCGAATCGTGTGCTGTCACAACTAATCCTAACCGCCCACCTGCCCCACTGCCGGCTAAAAAGCGCATTTGTTGCCAAAACGTGGCATCAAGTTTGGACGCTTTTAGGCCGTCGCCAATGTCGTCCATTAAAATAACGGTTGGCTTTTGTTGTTGTTTTAGGACGTTTGAAAAGTCAAATAAATCAAATGGTTTTGTTAGTGTTACGCCTAACTGTTCCAACACGTTGTCCATGATGTGCAGCGGCGTGTTTATCTGTTTATCTTTAAAATCGATTTCCGCGAATTGAAAACGGTGTGGTAGCCAACCATCAAGCCATCCTTTGGGTTGATCGGAACGCAATTGCGTTTTCGGTACGCAAGCGATTTTCTTTAAATAGTTTAATAGTGAGGTTTTGCCGCTATGTCGCGGGCCGATAATTGCCACATTTTGCAGGGCCATTTCTTGATGCCACGCGCCGTAAATTCTTCTTAGGGCATCTTCCCGCCCAAACAGTTGGCAGGGATGATAAATAGGGATGCCAATCACCGGGATGGGTTCTTCGGGTGGTGGGGGTGATGGCTTAAAATCCTTGCAGTTGGCGGCTTTGAGGAATTCGTCACGCTCCGTCGGCGTTAGATTGAGTACATTGGCGCATTCCAAGACTTTTTCACAGTTTGGGTGTATGACATCACCGTTGAGCCATTTAGTCACGCCGGTGGCTGCCATACCTATCTCCTTCGCTAAGTGATTGGCACTTTTTACGCGCCGCTCGGTTTTCACGTATTTCTTTAATAGTTCTGAAAAATAAGGCATTTATAGAATCCTCTTCAGTAGTCCAAGATTGGGAAGGAGTCCAAGATTGGGAAGGAGTCCAAGATTTATCTTGGACAACATCCGAGATGGGTATGGCATTATCGGTACACAATGGACAAAAATGGTGCATCACCCATTTTGCCAGGTAACAAAAACGTACTCGAAGTACAACTAATTGCGCGGATAAACTGAGTATAGCGAATTACGCCCTATATTATCTAGGGTTATTTAGACGGCTTGATTTGTGGGCCATAAAATGTTTTGAATGATTTCAAATTAAGTTATGGCCCCCAATTGCTCGTCAATCTTGTACAGCGACACAAGCGCGGATAAACTGAGTACAGCGAATTGCGCGGATAAACGAATTGCTTGGCTCTCTGAGTACAGCGAATTACGCGGATAAACGAATTATTAGGAGTCCAAACTTTGCTCTAGTTTCGCAGAGCGAATTTTGCCGACGTTTTTAGTTTGGCAGGACTCAAACTTTAGTTTGACAGAGTCGTCCAAACAATCGTCCAAACGAGCGTTTGGTAGTGAAACGCCGGCCTATTATTGACCTATATTATCTAGGGTTATTTAGATGGCTTGATTTGTGGGCCATAAAATGTTTTGAATGATTTCAAATTAAGTTATGGCCCCCCAATTGCCCTTAATCAAGTACAGCGAAACGCAGTGGCGGAACGCCTATTGCGCGGATAAACTGAGTACAGCGAATTACGCGGATAAACGAATTTAGTCCTAAGTGCTTGCCTCTCTATGTACAACTAATTGCGCGGATAAACTAAGTACAACTAATTACGCGGATAAACGAATTTAATCCTAAGTAGTCGGTATCTAAGTCAATGCCATTAAGTTAAGGGCAACCATAAAGGATTGCCCCTACATAACATGACGGTTCGTAGGGGCAATCCCACGTGCAAAGCCCTCACGAAAAAGCTTAACTTAATGGCATTGCGGTATCTAAGTACAACTAATATTGCTACTAAACGAATTCGCGGTTAAACGAGTTAGGTGTGCACAACTTGAGAGGTGCCATCGATACTCGCTTTAACTCAATCGACACTCATCTATAACTCAATTGACACCAATTGCAACTGCATTGTGTTTATCATGCTCGCCTCGGAAATGACTTACGCAGGAGTCCAAGATTTATCTTAAGTACAACGAATTACGCGGATAAACGAATTCGCGGTTAAACGGGTTAGGTGTGCATAACTTTATCGGTGTCATCGATACTCGATCTAGGTAATCGACACTCATCTATAACTCAATTGACACCAATTGCAACTACATTGTGTTTATCATGCTCGCCTCGGAAATGACTTACGCAGGAGTCCAAGATTTATCTTAAGTACAACGAATTACGCGGATAAACGAATTCGCGGTTAAACGAGTTAGGTGGGCATAACTTTATCGGTGTCATCGATACTCACTTTAACTTAATCGACACTCATCTATAACTCAATTGACACCAAATGCAACTACATTGTGTTTACCATGCTCGCTTTGAAAGTGACAGGAGTCCAAGATATCAAAGGACTAAATTCGTTTATCCGCGTAATTCGCTGTACTATCAGATAGATACCAAATGCAACTGCATTGTGTTTACCATGCTCGCTTTGAAAGTGACAGGAGTCCAAGATATCAAAGGACTAAATTCGTTTATCCGCGTAATTCGCTGTACTATCATATAGATACCAATTGCAACGGCATTGTGTTTAACAAGCCCTCACAATTTTGTCGCGGCTACGTCTAAGTCAAACATGCGAAGAAATTAGATTAATTAGCCCTCACATTTTTGTCGCCGCGACGTCTAAGTCAAACATGCGAAGAAATGAGATTAATTAGCCCTCACATTTTTGTCGCCGCGACGTCTAAATTAAACATGCGAAGAAATGAGATTAATTAGCCCTCACAATTTTGTCGCGGCTACGTCTAAATCAAACATGCGAAGAAATGAGATTAATTAGCCCTCACAATTTTGTCGCGGCTACGTCTAAGTCAAACATGCGAAGAAATTGGATTAATTAGCCCTCACAATTTTGTCGCGGCTACGTCTAAGTCAAACATGCGAAGAAATTAGATTAATTAGCCCTCACATTTTTGTCGTAACGACGTCTATAAAGGCATGGGAGAAATTGGATTAATTAGCCCTCACATTTTTGTCGCGGCTACGTCTAAGTCAAACATGCGAAGAAATTAGATTAATTAGCCCTCACATTTTTGTCGTAACAACGTCTATAAAGGCATGGGAGAAATTGGATTAATTAGCCCTCACATTTTTGTCGCCGCTACGTCTAAGTCAAACATGCGAAGAAATTAGATTAATTAGCCCTCACAATTTTTTCACAGATGTCGTCTAAACAGGAGTCCAAACTTTAGTTTGGGCGGCCCCCACGGGAAAATTGGATTAATAAATATATATATGTCGGTTTTGCACCTATCGCCCTGGCAAGGCATTGACGGTGCAACGTTGTTCAGCACGAGCGTTTGGAATAAGCCCTCAGATTCCAAACGAAGTTGAGTGACAGTTTGGCCTGTCGAGCGGTAGGACTTGACGGGGCTGAATAACGTTATTGAGGAAAAGTTACCGGGTAGGCCAACTCGGAAACATCATGGATGAGTTGCTGATTCCTGTTAAGAATCAGCAACTTAATGTATTAATCTCCAAACGTGGAAGATTTTAACAATGCAATTATACCTCAAAAAACCTGTTCCAGTTACGCTGAACACAGAGCCGCGCCAAGCGCAGTGGCAAAAGCCTATTGCCCAATGGGCAAAGAAACTAAAGCCATTCAAAACGCTAGTGATAGCCGGCACTTTCATTTCAGCACTGAGTCCGGTTGCCACCTCGGCAAAATCTTGCTCCACGGTAAGCACACCGCTTGATGTGGTCTATGTTGTTGATGTCTCAGGCAGCATGAACGCCGGTTTTTTTGGGAGTGGCAGTCGAATTGCGGCCGCTCGATCTGGCATGTTAACCGTGAATGGCATGATTGCACAGGAAAACAATGGCAGTCGTGTGGGGCTAGTCACATTCACCAGTTCGGCCAGTGTTCGGGCCGGTTTAACCCCTAATATATCCTCTGTCAGTCGTATTATTTCTGGGTTATCTGCGGGCGGTGGCACCGCGTTGCATACCGGGGTATATGCGGCAACCAGTTTGTTGCAAAGCAGTCGTGAAGCGGCGCACTTACCAGTGGTTATCCTCTTTTCGGATGGTAGTACGAGTGTAAGTGCTGGCAAAGCCAGTCTCGATCAGTTACATCGTGCGATACCCGATGCCGTGATTTATGGCGTGGGAGTTGGACAGGCAGCGGCTATGGAAGTTCTCCAATATGGCGCGACGGTTGGTAGCGGTGCTCTTTACATGGCTAACAATGCGTCCGTACTAACGGCGGCATTACAAACGATTATTGGGAAAACGATGGTGTGTCCTCCGGTAGCCATAGACGATTCTGCAATCACAAGCCACGGCACAGCCGTAACTGTTGAGGTACTCCAGAACGACTTGCTGGAAGATGCGACACCGCCTTTGACAATAACAGAAGCAAGCAATGGCAGCGGTGGCAACATTGTGGTTAACCCCGACAATACGATCACCTACACACCGAACAACAGTTTCAGTGGTCAAGACGAGTTTACTTATCGCATCCAAGATGCGGCCGGTCAAAAATCACCAAACACCGCAAAGGTGACGATAAGTATTCCAAAAGAACCGCTTGCCACGCAGTGTTTCGCAGTAGCTGACAATGATGATCTCAGAGGCTCTCCTGATATCCTGATGGCCTTAAATAAGGCCACAGCGGCCGTTTCCACAGTGGGCTGGACAAACACCGAGCATGTGGAATCTATCGCGTTTAATTTAGGTGCCACTCAGTTATACGCGGCCGATGGCGATCAGCTAGGCGTATTAGATTTATACAATGGTATGTTTACGCCCAAGGAACAAACCTTTGGTGTCGGCCGAGGCTCCAAAGGGAAGCTTGTTATCGACGATGTTGATGGGCTTGCCTTTGACGCGATGACGGGTATTTTATATGGTACGCATCGCACCCACACCAAAGGAGAAAAAGACCTGTTAATTCAGATTGATCCCGAAACCGGTCGCCTTATACCCAACGCGTTTGGACGAAGAAAAGATTACCTCGTCATTGACTCGAAAGAAGACGACATTGATGACATTGCTATCGATCCGACAAATGGCATCATATACGGCGCTGCCAACAATGATGGCCGTGGTGGGCGGCTTATTGTGATTGACAAGAGAACGGGTAAGACAACACCGGTTAATTTAATAGGTAACGGCTTGGGTGTCGATAACCTGGAAGGCTTGGCCTTCTTCAATGATGGTCAGTTGTATGGTGTCACGGGCAATAATGAGGGCCGTGCTGAAACAAACAACAAACTCTATCGTCTTAACCTTATCACCGGCCGCGCCGAGAGACTGATTGGCGAGTTTGATGACTATCGTGACTATGAAGCGATTGCCTGCCTCACGGGAGAAGCCAGAGTGCTTGCCACGATAGACGGAATCAGTGGTGATAAATCGTTGTGGCTTTTCGGTGATGCTTTCTGGACGGGGTTACATAATGCACTGGCTCAAGTGGGTATTGTTGAACCCATTATCAACGTTGAGGATGGGAAAATCACTGTGCTCATCAGTGAAAATCAAAATGTTTTCTACACCCGTCCTGAAACGGAATCGACAGTTGTTCCTGATCCCGATAATACGCCCTTAGGCTTTTCTACAAGCGTAGAAAACGGTATAGAAATCGCTGTGCTGGTGTTTGAAGACGAAGAAGGCAATAAGCGTCAACAAATACTATTTCCGTTGCCGGTTGAAAACGAGGCGTTGCAGAGCTTCCTTGAAACGGTGCCGGAGGCAAGAGAAGTTGTCTTACATGATGATGGAAGAGTTTCTGTCACAATAGGTTCTGTGGTTTACGAAGGTGTTTTTGCCTATGACAAAAGCCTTCCGATTGGGCCGTTGCAAAACGACAGAATGGAAATGACGGCTGTCCCAGACGCCAACGGCGATGGTGTTGACGATTTCATGGTCACCTATCCTGATGGTTCAATGCAAATTCTATTCGTATTAGGTCATGTTCCGATCTAATTGAATGACATCGTTTGTAAAGTACTGATAATGCGGGGTTTTAAAAAAACCACAAAAAAACCTCCAAGGTTTCTGAAACCTTGGCGGTTTCCCAATTTGTGGGCCAGGTTATCGAATTGATAGGTACTAATTTGATGAATGGCCCCCATTTAGGGTAGTACAGGAGTCCAAGATTTATCTTGGGCAACTAAGTACAACGAATTACGGGCCGATAAACGAATTCGCGGTTAAACGAGTTAGGTGTACACAACTTTATCGCTGTCATTTAAACTCGCTTTAACTCAATTGACACCAATTGCAACTGCATTGTGTTTATCATGCTCGCCTCGGAAATGACTTACGCAGGAGTCCAAGATTTATCTTGGACAAAATTCGTTTATCCGCGTAATTCGCTGTACTATCAATTCGTTTATCCACGTCATCCGCTGTACTACACTTGATTTTATATTTCAAATCCCAATAATAAATTATTGATAGCAGTGATTAGGGTGATGCAACGAGTTCGTCATCACGCTTTTCACTCACGAACTGGAGTCAACATGAGTAAACTCATAAAACTTTATCTTGAAACTTCCGCTTGGAATTTCTATTTTGCTGACGATGCACCTGAAAAACAGGCTGCGACTTTGCAGTTTTTTGAACAAGTGAAACAAGGTGCGTATGAAATCTTTATTTCAGACATCGTGTTTGAAGAGATTGCTAAAGCATCTGAGCGAAAAAGGGAATTACTGTTTGGTTTGATTGCTGAATACCAGCCTCAAAAATTAGAAATTAATGAGACAGTCTTAAATTTAGCCAAAAAATATCTAGCACAAGATGTTTTACCGACTCGTGCAATCGCCGACTCCAAACATGCTGCGGTGGCGAGTGTTTATGAATTAGATGCGCTCATCAGTTGGAATTTAAAACACTTAGCTAATCTAAGAAAGATGGAAAAGATTAACGGTGTCAACCTAATCGAAGGCTATTCCAAGCGATTAGAACTCATTACTCCAATGGAGGTTTCTAATAATGAATAAATATCCAGAAGACCCATCCTTACTTGAAGTGAAGGAATGGAAAGAACAATGCCGTCAAGAAAACAGCCAATTAACCCAAGCCGAATACTTGGAAAAATTGCAAAAAACCGCGCAAACAATGAGCACAGAATATCACCTCAATTTACCCACCCAAAAGCGTCAACGACAAAGGACTCAACAACTCGCAACTCTTCACAGTGTCCCTAGACGAACCACGTAAAATCAACAAATTAGGGACGATGAACACACGACATTGAAGCCCTTGCCATTCACCCCGAAACCGACATGATTTGATTTACGCCGCTTCGGGCAATGACGTAGCCGACGATAATCTCAACGGACACCTCTATCAAATCGATGGACAAACGGATGAACTTTTCCCAGTCGGTAGCACTGGCTTCAACGAAATCGAAGACCTAGCATTTAGCCCCGATGGCACACTCTGGGCATGGGCAAAAGGCGACGGCTTGATAACGATTGACTTGCTAACGGGTAAAGGTACTTTGGTGTTACCCGCAGCTGACATACCGGTAGAAGGCCTCACCTTGGATAAGAACCAAGGCCAGATATTTTTTGGAGCCGTCGGCACCGATCTCTGGCGATTTGACATGAATGCCAAAACCTTAGAAGTGATTTGCCCCAACGGCCTACGCGGCGAAACGGAAGCCTTAGAAATAACGCCAAACGGCCTCATAACGCCAGACGGCCTATTACTGGTTGGCACCCACAAAGTACCCTTTGGCTTACACGCCTTTGATGCCCAAACGTGTCAAGTCATTGAGGCCGATAAAACGCTGAGCAATCAGTATAACGATGTAGAAGGCATTGCGCTGCCTGTTGCCGCTTGTACCAAGTAACTTGGCATCGGTAATGGATACCATCCCTTCGATGGATGGTATTTAGCTATACGGCACGCAGTTACAATTAATGGGCCAGGTTATGGCAACTAAACCTGACAGGTTTTAAAAACCTGTCAGGTTTTTTTTTTATAAAAAAGTGGGCCAAGTTATCGAATTGATAAGTGCTAAATTGATGAATGGCCCCCATTTCGGGTACCATTTGCTCACTATTTTTCCTCATCCTCTTAAGTCTTTTTAAACGCTTCCATGCTAAGTATATCATTATTGATACTCAATCCTTATAGTTAGGAAAGTGCTTGAACGAAAACACCGACACTTCCTGACACCCTCGCCACACAGACACCACCGCCCGGCGCAACCTTGTTTCATTTCTTAAAAACAGCGACAATCTATGACATTATAAAAACGCCCAACTTGGAGAACCGGTTATGAATATTGAGTTTGTAGAACAACATGCCTACTTTATCTTTACTATCAATGGCGAATATTACCGTGTTTCATTTGAACGCAACGAGAAGGACTCAGATTGGGCAGTGCGATTGATTGATGTCAGCAGAAATGAAACAGTTTCTAGCAAAACGTTGGACGCGGTTGTTACGCCTGATATTCAATTAGCCGAAGAGATTGTTAAAATGTACGCTTTACGCGGCGGCTAAAGCGCAGTGGTACAAGACAAGTCTTGTACTCCAATCCAATCGGTTGCCGCTTTCAATTGCACCCTAATAATTATATGATAATAATGAAAACTTACACTCGTTACTTCGTTTGAATACCGTCACACGCCCCAGGCATCCCCTGACGTAAGGGGACTTAATCCCATCTTAAAAGGGTGTGTCAAGAACTATTCGCAGTAACGAGCGTAGCGAGATAACGAAACCTCGTTGAGAGCGAAGCGAGATCAGTTTGTAATGGTGCTAAGCATATCTAACCGCACCAGTCGAAAAAATTTCACCGCGAAGAATTTTCGACACTTGATTTATTATCTCAAGTCCCAATAGTAAATTCCAATAAGAATTAGCACACTCTGAGTGAGAGTGCTAAACTATATGACAAAGAATTAAACAACAGGGGGATATAAAAAGATGTCAAACGCATTAGCTTCAAGCCTTAACACGCAACTGAAGTTTTTGGAGCAGAGCGAAGAAAGTTATATACGCGCCGTTAAAGCGATTCCCGTACTCAGTGCCGATGAGGAACATAAATTGGCCGAGCGCTTGTACAACGAGGGCGATCTGGACGCGGCCCGAAAATTGGTGGTGTCACACTTGCGGTTTGTCCTGTACATCGCTCACAGTTATCGCGGTTATGGTTTGCCCGAAGCCGATTTAATTCAAGAAGGCAACATCGGTTTGATGAAGGCAGTTAAGCGTTTTAACCCCAATGTTGGTGTGCGTTTAGTCTCATTTGCCGTACACTGGATACGCGCCGAAATTCACGAGTTTATTTTACGCAACTGGCGCATCGTCAAAGTGGTAACGACCAAAGCACAGCGTAAACTGTTTTTTAACTTACGCAGCCGGAAAAAACGCTTGGGTTGGTTATCGCTGGCGGAAATTGAAAAGATCGCCAAGGATTTAGGGGTTAACTGCAAAGACGTTTTAGAAATGGAAAAGCGGATGTCGATGCAAGATGTCGCTTTTGATACCCCTGTCGATAGCGATGAAGAAAACGAAGTATTTGCCCCAGCCGCTTATCTGGAAGATCGGCGTTATGATCCTGCCGCGCAGGTAGAACAGGAGGAGTGGGATGAGTATGGTCAAAACCAACTGCGACACGCCATTTCAAAATTGGATGCGCGTAGTCAGGACATTTTGCAAAAGCGTTGGTTGAGTGAAGAAAAAGCCACGTTGCAACAATTGGCTAAACACTACAAGGTGTCAGCCGAGCGGATACGTCAGATAGAAAGTAATGCCATGAAAAAGCTTAGGAAGTATATTAATTGGGCGGCGTAACCCCACCAGGGGCGCGTTAATTGTGAATGGTGAATTGTGAATTGTGTGAATTGTGAATGAAAATAGCCCCAACGGGGCGAGATTAATATAGCCAAGGGCAACGCCCTTGGAACCTCAAGATTTTTTTGGCGTTAAACCAGGGGCGCGTTAAACCAGGGGCGTTGCCCCTGGCTTTAATAATACGCCCCGTTGGGGCTATTAGTACAGATTTTAAAGCCCCAACGGGGCGAGATTAATATAGCCAAGGGCAACGCCCTTGGAACTTAATGAATGAGTTAGGAGGGATTTTGCGCTTTGCTCTTTCAGCACAAGGCTGATACCGAGTGTTCGTTTTTTAGGAGTGTTTTTGTAAAAAAAATTTTGAATGCGACGGTTGGGTTTAATTTATGTAAAATAAATGAGTTATAAAACACTCTTTTAATAGAGTGATTTCATAAGCCTCTGTTCATTTTTCATTTAATCGCGAGATATTCGCACTGGGAGAACCGTCATTTCAAATAATTACACTTCTAGTCGCTGGAGTAGCACTTTGCTGTCACCCACCATTTATCGGCCCAACCTTGTGTTTAAGGGCGAAAGAGTGTTTTTACGCCCCCAACCCGTTATAAGCCAACACTATTTTTGTGTTTTTACGCCTCGCCCCATCCAGCCTACCCACTGGTTTTTCAAAAAATTCACCGACGAGCGACTTGAAAAAATACAAAAACACTGGGAACAAGAAAGCCGCGAGGATGAAAAAAAGAAAATCCGTTGTAAAGTTTGTGGGCACCAAATTACTTCTTATAAAAAAAAGATTGAAGTGAATGGACGACACCAACATGTTTTTAGTAATCCGATTGGTGTTGTCTCTGAAATGGGTTGTTTTTCGTCGGCGAATGGATGTGTTAATTACGGGACTCCAACCTTAGAACATACCTGGTTTCAAAGCTATTCTTGGCGTTATGCGCTCTGCTCAAATTGTCACACTCATTTAGGTTGGTTTTATCAGTCAGGAAATGACAGTTTTTATGGTTTAATTCTTGAAAATTTGGAAGAAGGTGTTTAAATGGAGTCCAAAGCTTCAGCTTTGGAATCTCCTGTTTGGTCTCTGCCAAACTCCTGATCACTGTTCACTGTGATTTAATTTCCCAAACTAATACCTACGTTTTGTGCTGTTTCTATCCAAGGATGGTCGAGTGGAACCGTTTTGCGTTTTCCAACGACTTCTTCTAATCGTACCGGTTCAACGCGCTTTCCTCGTAAGGCCGTCATAACGCCATAGTTCTCGTCGTGAATCAGAGAAGTACAGGCTGTCCCTAATTGAGTCGCTAACAAACGATCAGTCGCCGAAGGAGTTCCACCGCGTTGTAGGTGTCCTAAAATCGTGACTCGTGATTCTAAACCGGTCATATTTTCAAGTTGTTTGGATAAATGGAGGGTGTTGTCAGCTTGCTGAGTTTTTAATTGAATTAACTTGGCTTTAGCCTTTTTCTTCTCGTCTTTGGTTTTGGCTTTTTCCCTCGTAGCGGTAGCTGCAAGCAAAGCCTGTGCTTCTTCTTTTGACATGGCTCCTTCGGCGATTGCAACAATGCTAAAATTTTTCCCACTGCTACGGCGCTGACGAATAGCATCCGCGACGATATGGACATTGTAGGGAATTTCAGGAATCAAGATGACATTCGCGCCACCAGCAATACCTGCCCCTAAAGCCAACCAGCCGGCATTGTGCCCCATAACGCCTACAACAATAATGCGATGATGACTGTGTGCGGTGCTATGCAAGCGATCAATCGCTTCCGTTGCGATACTTAGCGCCGTGTCAAAGCCAAGGGTGGTGTCAGTCATGGCAAGATCGTTATCAATCGTTTTGGGGAGTGTGATAATATTTAGCCCTTTCTGCAACAAGCGAAAAGCATTTTTATGGGTGCCGCCACCGCCTAGACAAACCAGCACGTCCAAATGATGTTTGTGGTAGGTATCGACTATCGTATCCGTCATATCCAATATTTGGTCTCCCATTGGGAAGCGGTGGGGCTTGTCACGACTGGTTCCCAAAAGCGTACCACCAATGGTTAAAATGCCTGAAAGCGCAGTTTGATCCAAGCGCACGGTTCGGTTTTCCACCAAGCCGCGAAATCCATCACGAAAGCCAATCACTTGCATCCCAAAAGAAGCAATGGCAGTTTTGCCAATAGCTCGAATGGCCGCATTTAGCCCCGGGCTATCGCCGCCAGCGGTTAATATACCAATGAATTTTTCCATGTTGAAAAAGTCTCCTGCGGTCGTGTTAAAGCTAACCAGGGGCGTTGCCCCTGGCTATATTAATCTCGCCCCGTTGGGGCTATTTTCATTAACAATTAACAATTAACAATTAACAATTAACAATTAACAATTAACAAATAACAATTAACAAATAACAATTCACAATTCACAATTCACAATTCACAATTCACAATTTCAGGCAAAAGTTTCGCGGAGCGAAACTTTTGCCTGAAACACAATTTTGGTGATGGGTCATTCTCAAGTTAAGTTATTGAAAAGTGGTAACGATGGCGAACCTTTTAGTCGATACGACTGTTTGCCATTAGCAAGCTGGTACTGTTCAATAAAATCATGTCTGACCCATTTCTCTTGCCAAGCACGAATAGTGGATTCCCCTAAGGTTTCGTTATTTATTTCCTTGTACCACTTCTGTAAAGCATAGCGAGAAGGGTTCATTTTGCCACTGTGTATCAGTTCGGTAGCTTCCTCAAAACGCTTGGTTAGTTCAGTTTCACTGGTCTCTTTTGAGCGGCGTTTTTTAGTTTGAGGGGCCGTTGTGGTTTGTGTCTTTTGGTATGCTTTTCCTTTTTTTATCACTTGCAACACCCGCCGCTACGTCCACTGCGACGGCTGGTTTTATTGGGTGTGCAAAGACGTTTTTGGGTCGTTGACATCGAGTTTGGTGTATTCTGTCTTTTCAAGGTCTATCACATTAACGCCCAAGGCTGTAAGCATTTGATGCTTCTGAGTTTCCATCGCCACAATCTCGCTTATTGAGTACTTTTGCTTCCTCTTAAGAAGAATTCCCATGACAAAGAACAAACCACCCAATAGTTCAATCATCGCAGAGGTGAGCAGTAATAAACGATACTTCACTGACTGTGGCTCAGTCTCAAAAATAGCACCCATGCCAATGAAGAGCGGGTGCATATAAGAGCCATGGTTGACACTACCACTTGACTCGATCTCTCCCAAACCTTTGATCATGGCGTTTTTGTGTTTAACCGCCGCAAGGTATGCGGCGTGATTGCCCATGAGGGTTTTGTTTTCTTGAATCTTTGACTCAAGTGCTTGTATTTGCGAACAATATCTTTTGTGATACCAGCTTGTGCCCGGACAGAACCCGCCCAGTTGTGAGCGAACACTTTGCCCCGTGCGACGCCCTCGACTGTTTAGCGCGGAGGAAGCCCATAGCGTATCAAGTTGTGCCTGTAATTCTGCCTGTTTTGATTGCGCTTCTTTGGCCTCCGTCGGGTCAGCGTAAGGGGAGAACCGTTTAACCTCGGTTATGGCATCGTCAACATCGGCTTGGACGGCTTGTCTTTGCGTACTTTGTTGGAATGCTTGATTTTCGTAGTGTTGAGTCACTACCAGAGTGAACCCCCACCCCGCTGCCCAACTGATGAGGGAGAGAGCAAGGTAGAACACTAGGGAAACAATACCCGCGACGACAAATGTGCCAGTCGCTTGTTGAATTAAAAAAGCCCCGAGTATAAGACATATCACTTTAGAAACATCCAATCCAACACCAATAGCCCCATAACTGTATTTGTGCAGTGGGGAACCGCCGGTCAAGCTGGTATAAAGTTGGAAGTTCAAAAAAATGCCAAGCAAAATAAAAAATAACCCCATCATGATAAGCGATATTCGGAGTCCTTTGCTCATAATTCACCTCCTTTCCAGTTTTTCAAAATATTGCGTGTGTACTGGGTGGTTTCTTTGAAAGGGGGACATTCGCCTAATTTCCGCACTCTAGTAGGCCCGGCGTTATAAGCGCAAAGCGCGAGTCGTACTGAACCAAACTCTTTAAGTTGTTGAGCGAAGTAAGCGGTTCCACATTCCAAATTGTGTCGTGGATTAAACAGTTGTTTTTCACTTAAACCACAAAATCCCTTTCCGGTGGCCGGCATGATTTGCATTAATCCGATTGCGCCTTTGGGCGAGATTACTTTTGGGTTCCACCCCGATTCTTGTCGCACTATGGCGAAAAGTAGTGGAACATCAATGTGATAGCGACGTGCCGTTTCCCATGCCATGCCTTTTAAGTCGTAGGATGAAAAGTAGGGTTTACGGATAATTTCAAAATGAATTTGAATATAAACACCGATAATCACGCCCACTGCAACACCAATGATGAATGTGTTGATGGTTTTCATTAAGTCACCTCAAAGTGGAGTGAAAGTCCAGCAGACATGTTATAGTGAAAATACAACAGATTTGGTTCATCCTGTGGATTTTTCATAGAGCAGACGTCCTCAAGCCAAACTTTAGTTTGGCAGACATCCAGCAACAAAACACCTACAAAAAGTATAACTAAAAAAGCGCGACAGAGGGCCATAACTTTTCAAACATAGAGTATTTTATGGCCCTCAAAATAGTCGTCAACCGCTCCAAGTTGGTAATGGGCAATTACCAATTACCCAAAAAACCCAAAAACCCAAAAACCCAAAAATCCGATTGGCAGGACTTTCGTCAACCGGTCCTGGTAAAGGGCAATTACCAATTACTAATTACCAATTATAAATTACCAATTATAAATTACCAATTACCAATGACCAATTACCAAAAAATCACAATTGATCTTGATAGGCATGGTAAAGCCTCATCACTTTTTTGACGTAATTTTTCGTTTCCCGATAAGGCGGGATTTTGTTGCCGTAGCGTTTCACCGCATTTTCACCTGCATTGTAAGCCGCTAACGCTAACTCCCAGTTATCATTGAATAATTCCAATAAGTGGCGTAAATAGCTCGCGCCCCCGTACACATTGGAAGCGGCATCGGTGCGATCTGTTACTCCAAAGCGTTTGGCAGTTCCCGGCATTAATTGCATCAAACCCACAGCGCCTTTCGGTGAAACGGCGTTAGGGTTATAAGCGGATTCTGTTTGAATTACGGCGTGCAATAGCGCCGGCTCTAAGCGGGTGCTGGTTGCAACATCTTGTATCAAGATTTTATAATTCTTAAACTTTTTGTGTAGAGGAATAGAAGGGCCAGAGTTAACGTCACTCGAAAACAGTGGAACACTGGTACCGCCTTGATAAATCAGTTTGTAGCGTGAATGTTTGGGCTTGTCGGTGTAGTGGATTACGCCTTTTGAGTCCACATATTTGTAAATCGTAACGGCACGACTTTGAGTCGGTTGAGCAACCGGTGGAGAGTAAACCTTGAAGCGAGCGCGGCCGGCGGGCGTTTTGTCCGTGTAAACTCGCACACCGTTGGCATCAACGTAGCTAAAAATTTCACCACCCGCTGCCAGCGGCGGCAACAAGCTACTGCCCAATAACATCACCGCTAAGATGTCGATAAATCGTTTTCGTCTTTTCATCACCATTTTCTTTTGATGGTTGCACATTGAAATTTTTTACCTTCACCAGCCGGGAGAGGGCGGTGAAAATAATTAATGATTAATGATTAATGATTAATGATTAATGATTAATGATTAATGATTAATGATTAATTTTAAATGAGATTTAGTTTTTAAAAATAATTTGGAATAAAAATGGGCTCAAGTTTTAGAACCAGTTGGAACTTACCAACTCACCACCCCAGGGCGTTCCCCTCTGTTGGCACCCTCGAACCCTATTTTGGCGAGGTGGTTTAATGGATGGTGTTCACCCAATACAAAACGGAATAAATATTGCCTAAAAATGTAATTAATTGATATTAAATCAAAAACTAATACCCTTTTTAATATACGGAACGTACTTCAAAAGGGTGAACACAATTCATAATTATATAACTGTTTGCCATGAACATGCCGCTACTCATGTACATTGGATTGCTGATATGCCGCACTTCTTCGGTTTGGCAAAACGGAGGGGCTATATGCAAAAATTATTCCGTTCTCCATTGGTGTCCATCCGAAAACGCCTAATTCATTAATCATTAACCATTAATCATTAATCATTAATCATTTAGCCCCCCCTTTGGCAAACTTACCTTTACCCACAAGTGTCCAAAATTAATCATTAATCATTAATCATTAATCATTAATCATTACTCATGACATAAGCTATTTATTATTCTATTAAAACAATCACTTAACTAAAAAGTGACTCATTCATTAACCACTCACATTGACTTATTTTCAATAACATACCGACTTGTGGGTAAAGATTAGTTTGGCAAAGGGGAGTTAGTGAGAATTTGAAACTTTCCACCAAAGCGGTGGCGAGACAAGGGTATCCATCTTTCCTTACTTCGCACGGTCAACTTTTCTGTTTTCGACACACCCCTAACCTCAATGCCATTAAGTTAAGAAATAAACGAGAAAGAGCCAAAGCTAAAGTCCCCTAAAGGGGACTGGTAAATTCCTGATTTTTTCATAAGCACACGATATGGCATTGAGTCTTCAGTGCCCTTTAGGGCACTTCAGCTATTAGACAAGTTGGCGGGGGGGATTATTTGTTTCTAATTCCGCAAACTGTGTGGCATTGACCCTAACCCCTCTATCGAGGAGAATAAAACAATTTAAAATCAGAAATCATAACCGCGCAAAGTCTAATTATTGTATAATAAATAAATTTTTATTTAAATATACCCTAATCAATAGGGTGTCATGGAACCGATTAAGAAATCAGATTTTTCCCAAAAATAGGATTTTTCATTGTGTCCAAGAACTTAACTGATAACTGATAACTGATAACTGATAACTGATACATAGGCTAAACCAAGCTAGGAAAAGTGTCTTATGCTTACTTCTATTTATAATGCTTACCGTGAATTTGTCAAACTAGAATCGGCCAGTAGTATTTTATTACTAATTGCGGCGCTGTTGGCTTTGTGGATGAGCAATTCGGCCTTGGAACATTTCTATGGGGCATTGATACATACTCCCATTTCAATTAGCCCCCTTTCTTTCGAGATAAAACCACTGGAATTTTGGGTTAATGATGGTTTAATGGCTATCTTTTTTTTTACAGTGGGCCTTGAATTGAAACGCGAAATGCTTGAAGGTGAGTTGTCGGATTTGTCTAAAGTGGCTTTGCCCACGATTGCTGCCGTGGGTGGTATGGCAGTGCCGGCATTGATTTATGTCGCTTTGAACTGGGATAATTCGACAACGCTGAATGGTTGGGCAATCCCGTCGGCCACTGATATTGCTTTTTCATTGGGTGTCTTGGCGCTATTGGGCCGTCGCGTCCCTTTTTCTTTGAAAGTCTTCTTAATGGCACTGGCTATTATTGATGATTTGGGGGCCATTGTCATTATTGCGTTGTTTTATTCTGGGCATGAGTTACATCTTTCTTATTTAGCCTTTGCCGCAGCGTTGCTGGTGGTGCCGGTGATATTATTTCATTGGAAGGGCATAACAAGTCTCACCGTTTACCTTATCGTTGGACTCTTTTTATGGTTTTTTGTCATGAAGTCCGGCATACATGCTACCCTTGCGGGCGTTGCGCTGGCATTTGTCATTCCAAATGTGACAGATAGTCATGGGCATAATCCGTTACATCGACTAGAAAAGATTCTGCATCCTTGGGTAGCCTACGGCATTTTGCCCATTTTTGCGTTTGTTAATGCCGGGGTGTCTTTTGAAGGTATGGACTTAAGTATTCTTTGGGAGCCCGTCCCTTTGGGCATTGTGCTAGGTTTGTTTTTGGGTAAACAACTCGGTGTGTTCGGTTTTACTTGGCTGACTATCAAATTGGGATTTGCTAAATTGCCGGATCGGGCAACTTGGATGACAATTTACGGGGTAGCCGCCCTGTGTGGCGTCGGTTTTACCATGAGTTTGTTTATAGGCTCTATGGCGTTTACAGATGCAGAATATATGAATCAAGTGCGCCTTGGTGTGTTGTTGGGATCATTTCTTTCGGCAATCGTGGGTTATCTGATTTTGTTCGCAGCCACGAGTGGGCAAGCGCCTATTCCTGAGACAGTAGAGTGATTATGCGAATGAAAAATGAAAAATGAAAAATGAAGAATGTTCTTAACGGAGTTCACAGAGTACCACAGAGTCTCACAGAGAGAGTCATAAAGCCAAAGGAATTCTCTGTGAAACTCCGTGTAACTCCGTGTCTCTGTGTTGAATTGTTAAAATATTTTGCTATTGGCAAAACTTGGGGCTATTTACTTTGAAAATAATTATCTGAAAATCTCTACGACATACTCGAATTCAGTCGCTAAAGCGACTACTACAAACTCTACTACTACAAACTTTTAGTAGCTATGAAACATCTATATAGACAGTTAAAAAAAATTGAGGCGCTTAAACGTGCGCCGGTGAAAAAAATGGCAGATTCCAAAAAGACAACAACGAGTTGGTGGGAAAAAGTGCCGGCGTTCTATTCCACCGGCATGAAAGTCTTTTTTGCTTTCCTATTTTTGTTGTTAGTCGTACATGCTGCCTACGAATTGTTTCGATACGATCTCATCATTAGGCCGTTTGAAACGCCATTCAATTTGACGAGACAAGAAGGTTATAGTGGGACAGTGGTTGCTTATCGACTACAGGACTACATGAACCAAAAACGCGAAGAGTTGAAAAGAAGTTCTGTGCCGGGGGTTAAGGGGGTGGCGGCCATTCAGTTGACCGAATTACAAAGGCGGCCGGAAATCGACGTGCCGGCCATTGGACTTTCCTTGAATGCCATTATTTATCAACTCAGGAGAATGCTGGGCATCAAGCAGCGTCGTGTGAGCGGCGATATTGTGGTAAGAGAAGGTAAATTGTACTTGACGGTTCGCATCACCAAGAAACCGGCAATCACTTTTCCGCCAGGAGAGGTTAAAAATCCCGAGCCTGTTATCAAGCAAGCCGCTGAATATGTTCTCAAAACGCTTGAGCCGCTGACTTTTGGCCTCAATTATTGTACTAACAACAAAAAAGAGTTACTAACCTCTTTGATTAAAGAGATTCAACAAAGCCAACATGATGAAAAAAAGGCCCTTGTCTTGACGCTGGAAGGTTGCCTTTTTAAAAATATGGAAAAGTATGAGGCGGCTATAAATAAATTAGATCAAGCGCTACAAGATGAATCGCTGGAAAATGACTCCCTACGTGCCGTGATTTTATACCTGAAAGGAGAAACGTTGCTGGAAGAGGATAAACCGACTCTAGCCATTGAGGAATATGAAAAAGCACTGGAACTCTATCCCAACAATGGTGTCATTTATGCACAATTGGCGGAAGCTTTGATAAAGAGTAAAAAGACGAAAAAAGGGCTTGAGGAGTACGAGAAAGCCTCCAAAAAGGATCCTGATAATCCTTGGCTTTACACAGCTTGGGGGTATCAACTGGCTGAGTTGAAAGAGTTTAAAGCCGCCGATGAAAAATTTAAAAAAGCCGTGACGGTAGCGCCCAATTATGCGCTGGCTTATGCCAACTGGGGAGATGTACTGCTCAAAAAACGTAATGAGTATCGAGCCGCTACTGAGAAATATGAACAGGCAGTGAAATTAGATCCAAGTGTCGCTTGGGTTTATGGCAATTGGGGCGTGGCGTTGGTTAAGTTGGGAGAAGACGAGAAAGCGCTGGCAAAATTTGAGAAATCGTTGGATTTGAAATCAACCGATTGGGTTTATAACCATTTTGAAGGGGTATTCCGAAGCCTTAAAAAACCTGAACTCTTTGCACAATACGAAGGAGTGGCGTTGAAACAGAAGCGTACCTCCTCTTACTACAAAGCGTTTGAATATGTACTCCAACGCGTAAAAAAACCGGAACTTTTTGCAAAATATGAAGACGCTGTGGCAATTAAACAGCAGCGAGCTTCTTATTACGAGAAATGGGGTACTGTCTTAGCCAGCTTGAAACAATACGAGGCTGCCATTACCAAGTACCAAAAAGCCTTGGAAATGAATCCGACTGAAGGATTTTACCATTACAAATTAGCTAATGCTCTCGTTGAGTTGGGAAAACACGAAAGCGAAGCGGGAAAAGACGAACAAGCGCGGCTTAAATACGAACAAGCACGGGTTAACTATGAAAAAGCCGTGCAGTTAAAATTGCCAAAACGCTCGCTAGTTTGGGCTTATAGCGGTTGGGGTGAGGCACTGGTTGGATTGAAGCTATTCCCAGAGGCGCTTGCTAAATATGAAGAAGCGTTGAACCTCAAGCATAGAATGCATGCCTTGTTTTATAATAAGTTGATGAAGGCCCTCCGGCAATTTGATAAGCAGGAATATTTTGCTCAATATCAACCTCTCATCGAACGGAGTAAGAGTAACATTTTAAAAAGTCGTTATTACTACCGCTGGGGCCGCACCGTTGCGAAACGGAACCAACATCGGGATGCCATTACCCAATATAAGAAGGCACTGGACACCAATCCAAAACATGTTTGGAGCCGTATCATGTTGGGGCATGAACTGATACAGGTTCAAGAATCGACTGAGGCCTTGACTGAATGTGAAACCCTCTTGGAATTGACGCAAGCGAGTAGTGATAACACCAAGGCTGCGGTTCATGCCCTTTGCGGATTGGCACAGATAGCTCTTAATCAACGGGAGGCTGGCACGAAAAATTGTCAAAAGGCCTTAGAACTGTCTGAAAATGAAGACTGGGCCTATTGGTGCTTGGGAGATGTACTGGTTATGCAAAACCAACCCGAGCAAGCGGTGAAGCAATATGAAGCCGCAGTAGACATCAAACCAGAGAATGCTTTTTACCGCTACAAATGGGGCCAAGCGCTCGCTCAATTAAAACAATACGACGCGGCCATCACACAATTTGAAAAAGCCATCGAACTTGACAAAAACGGTGAAATTGGCAAACAATCTCAGGCAGAGATTGAGGCCTTGAAAGACGAAAAATCAACGATTACCGATTCACCTTTACAAGAACCCTCTCCCGACACTCAAAAAGTCACTCCCTCTTCCACCGAGGAAGAAGAGGATTCGTGAGGGGAAATGTTTGTGCAAGGTTTATGGGCGTTGGAGTGCTTGCCTTGTACAACGGAGTTTGTAGTCGCTTTAGCGACTATGACAACGTAGAGCATTTTTATTATCGGAAGGCGAAAAACCTGTTAGGTTTTCAAAACCTGACAGGTTGACACTTCCTCGGAAGTCCTACCGTGTTCATTCGCGTAGCGATTTCCCAAAACAGTCCAAATATAAGCCGTTTGCAGTCTACTTAAGTTTTTTCAATCAGGGGCCTTCAATCAAATCTATTGAATCAATTTCACAACATGGCCCCCAACAAAACCGCCAGTTCGACAAAACCTTGGGTTTTTGGTGAAAGCACATTAACAAAGCTTGAATATGCATAAGTGGGTAAAAGTCATAACGAGCGGGTTGTGAGTCGCTAAAGCGACTACTACAAACTTTAGTCGCTAAAGCGACTACTACAAACTCTACTACTACAAACTTTAGTCGCTAAAGCGACTACTACAAACTCTACTACAAACTCTACTACAAACTCTACTACAAACTCAAATGATACAAGAATTATTCTGGCGTACCCAGCTACAACTAAAAGATTCACGAGAATCTTTATTCTGGAAAATTAAAATTTCACTCGGAATTTCAAATTTCACCAAAGCCTCTCAATTGATTTTTATCATTAGCCAGCTTATAGCATTTATAATTCCATCTCCGGTTCGCTTGTTGTTGAGAGTTTTTTGGGTGGTTATTTTGAGGCTATTTGGGCTCTTTTTTCTGATTAGAAAGCACATTTTTTTGATTATTTTGTTTATAGTGATTCCTTATTGGCTATACGTCGTCATTTATGGCAATCAAATTTTAACGGAATACCAACAGAAACATGTCAAATTTTCGGCGGCGGCATTGTATGATGCCAACAAAAACTTCTTAGGCTTAATTCCCTCTCTTGAAGGCGGCAAAGCCAGTGAAGAACATAAAAGTTTATATGTGCCTAACATTCCAGAAACGTGGTGGGATGTTCTGGTAGCCTTAGAAGATGAAAACTTAAATAATTGGTTGCTCTCGTGGGGAGGAATCGATATTTCGGCTTTTCCGAGAGCACTCTTTTTTTGGATGACAACGAACAAAATAAGTGGCGGTTCCTCATTATCCATGCAATTAGTGCGTAGTATTAATCACCAGCCACCCCGCGCCGGTACTTGGACAAAAATCGCACGTAAAATAAAAGAAGTCTCTCATTCTCCCATTTTAATGTCTCGATTAAAACACAATGATCGGCGTGAATTTAAACTTTGGTTAGCGATGCATGTCCCTTTAGTCCAAGGAACACGTCACTCAAACATGGGCTCCGAATTATATGGGCTAGGCGTGAGCGCGAGAGTGGTTTTTGCTAAGAAACCAGAACATTTAAATATGGGCGAACAAGCAATATTGGCGGCCGCGTTCAAAAAGCATATTCTCTTAGGGCCTGAACCAGATAACAAAACCGTTCTTAACAGATGGAATTATTTGATAGAACGTGCGGCTTACGGCCTGAAAAAAGCCTATCAATATAATCCTAACAAACAAAAACAGGCCAACAAAGAACTTGACGCGCTCAAAGAACAAATGTTAACGCAATTGCCACCTTATGGGCCGATAAGTTTAATCAATTTGTATCCAGAAGATGAAATAAAGAGATTTAGCATAACAGCAAACCCAGCGATGCGCCGCAATACCTATTTTGCCCTTAGCGAAATCAGACTGGCTATTGCTGAACTCAAGGTGCTTTATGGCACAGACTGGCCCCAAAAAATTGACAGTGTTTACTTGACGACTTCTAAAAACAACGTTAAATTTAAAAGGAAAGTAGAATCTCAACTCAAACAGATTCAAAAAAACCTGAGAAATCAGTTACAGATAAACTTAGTTAAAAGTTCTGATGAGGAGATTTTTGCTCAAGTCGTTTTGGCATTAGCGAATGAACAGGGCCGAATAATACGCTTTTATCAGAATTATCACACGCCTATCTATGCGACTATAAAACGCCCTATTGCGTCATTGGGTAAGTTACCCGTCGCCGTTTTTCTGGGTTATTCTGGCGATAATCCTAAAACGACATATTATTGTAATCATAGTTATCCTAACACAAGGAATCCAGATGGCAGCCTGGGCGTTGAAAATTGTCATCAGCCAAATGTTTCATTTAGTCCTCGTAATACTTTTGCCGGTTCTTGGAATTTACCGTTGATTCATAGACTCAAACCGGTGCCAAAAACCACTTTAGAAACTTTAAGAGATCGATTTGGGCTAACGACGACGTCGACTGATGAGACGGAATTAAGACGCGCGCTCGCTTTAGGTACGGTAACCGCTTCACCAAGAACGATGCATAGTATCATGCATACTTTAATCACTGGCATAAAAAATGCCGTTCCTCAACAATTACAACCGAGCATCTTGGGGCGCGTAGAGGAAATCTTACCGGATGGTACTGTTCAAGGAGTCAAGCCGAAAAGCAAACCGTCAATCCATGAGATTGAGGTTTATTTTCGTGAGCCTAATACCAAGTATTTTTTACATGAAGTCTTAAGCGAGGTGTTGAAAACAAGATATAGAGGAACACTAAAAAGTTTGGTTCATTGGACACCAGCACGTCATAAATATGTTGATATTCATATTGCTAAAACAGGCACTCATAGTGCTGAAACCGGTGAGACGCTTGAGAAATATATTACCGGGGGATTAGTTTGGAAAGGAAATGTTTATAGCTATTTTTTGTTAATAGGTGCCCCTAATCCCACGGCACCTCTCGGCTCAAATTTGAGTACGAGTCAATTTGCCTCTTTAATTCAACTTAGTTTAGACAGTTTGGAGTAACTCATAAAACTACAAGGATTGTATATAATAAGGGATTTAATTGTTTGGGCGCACGAAAAAACTTGAACATCGGCTTAATTAAATTTTATAATCCGATTCAAGTTCAAAAAATCTGATTTCTTTAACCTCATTGTGGTATGAAAACTGGAGCGTTCCGGCACTAGGTTAAATTGCACGAATTTTGGTGCAAGTACACAGGGTACTCCAACGCTAAAATTGTGACAGATACATTAATAACCAACCATGTTTCCTAAAAATTTAAAGAACAACAGTATTGTTGAAGCCCTTTGCGAAGTCCACTTTCAAAGTGATGAATTGCCAGAAATCATTATTGATCGTTTGAGTGATGGCGAATCTTGGCGTTCTTTTTCTAAAGAGTGGCTTCCGGTGGCTGACATTCCAACGTCCATTAGAAAATCTGATGAGCGATTTGAATATCAGCCTCTGGTAGAACTCCGAGATAGCACGGAGCAACATCGCATCAAAATTGGGGATAATGTTTTCTCTTGTCATCTGGTTGGAAACTATGGTAGTGGTGATTATTTCCAACAACAATTAGTGGGCGCGTTTGAAACTCTATTTGCCACACTTAAAGACATTACTATCTCTAGAATCATGTTGAGGTATCTCAATGCCTTAACCACAGATAAGCATTATATACGGGATATTAATTCACTGAATTTAGAGATTCGTGTGGCTCAACAAGCGTTAACGGGCCCAACTAACCTTAACTATCTCGTTAAGAATGACAATTCTCACCAAACCATAACAAGAATTGCTTCGGCCTACTTTGTTAATGGTGAGATGCCTGAAAATACCTCCATTGTGGTCGATATTGATGTTTCAACCCCAAAAGGTTATGAAGCAACCACTCAGACAGAAATTTTCCAGTGGATAACAAAAGCGCGTCAATTTGAAAAGGAGGCTTTTTTTACCCTGGTTCCTTCGGGTGCCGAGAAATTGGAGTAATAGTCATGTTAACACTAGGCTTTTCTCAGGAATTAAACCTTTATTATGATGCTGGGATACGTCCTCAAAAGGTTCAACGGTTTTTTAAGCCAATTTATGGTGACATAACGGCCGTTCAGAAAAAGACTGCGGTAAGATCAGAAGAGCCAGTTTATTATCTTTCTGAATCAGAAAAGCGTGTTATGAAAAAAGCTTTGTTTCGCTCGGCAAAAATCGTTCATAAAGGACAGCGTGTCAACTAATTCTTTGGGCATGGTTCAAAAGTGTTTGATACCGGGTAACACTTTTTTCGTGCGAACCTTTTTAATAGGTTACGCCAACTGAGTGTTACCCCTGATTTGAACCATGCCATTCTTTGAGTATTTGGGAGGAGCGTGAAAATAATATCCCCGTTTTTGAAAAAACTTGGTGTTGGGTATTTAGCCGCAACTCCCTTATCACGGCTGTTCAATGCTAAAACCATTTTATATCAATAAATTGCTTACCCGTCGGTGTTCTACTAAGTTTTCTTTGGATTAAAAAATCCAAAATTGGGCACGTATTTGAGTGATGAAATTTTATAAGCTATTAATATTAAAGTTATTTTATCATTGAATGGCCTTGGGGTATTTATGATAATGAACGTCAATACTGCTTATCGTTTTATGATGAACCGGCTATCGATTGATGCAGGTAAATTTTTTGCGTCAGGAAAAGACTTGAGTTTAGGGGTTGGTAAAATTTATTCAGGGGTATTATATCCACAGTACGATGAACAAGAACAAATCTTCGTGACTTTGGAAGGCATTGTTTATATCATTACGCATGAATGTGATATTGATCAAAATAACATCCGATTTTTTAATACGGAAGTGCTTATTTGTCCAATTATTCCCTTTGATATATTTATTGAAGAATATCAAGCAGAACATCCAAAAGACGAAAACAAATTAAAAAGTCTTCTTTCGAGTCTAGCCCAAAGAAAAGTCTCAAGAGTCATTTACATACCCCAATATGCGCCTGATTTACCTTATGGTGGTTTGTTATATTTCAATCAAATCACCAATACACACATTTCGACCTTTTCGTTGGCGAGTGTTAAAGAAGTTTGTACTGTTACCCGTTATGGACTGGAAATTATTGATCAGTCTATAGAAAATCATTTTCTGCGCCCCAAGGCAGAAGATTTACCGTTATTACGTTATTAAAGGCTTCCCACCATCGCGGCTATAGTTGGTCAGATAAATGTTTTGGCCCGGTTACGGTTATAAATCCGATTCTTTTAAAAAATATTTATAGAAGAACCTATTTTTTTGTAGACCTGATAGGCTCCTAAAACAATCCGAGTCAAGTCCCAAAAATCGGATTTTTCCAGACAAAACTTTTCTGGACAACTATATGCCGTTATTCCCAGTTCTTCCTGCGAAGGCGAAACATTTTAGCGGAAGCTCGAAGAAAGAAAGCGGGAATCCAGCCGGAAAGTGGTTGCGGCTTGGGCTCCTGTTTTATTAAACAGGAGCCAGAAATAAGTTGCACTCATTTGGTAAAAAGTAATGGATTTGAATCATAACTACAAGGATTGTATATAATAACGGATTTATGAAATTTAGACACTTTTAGTTTGACAGTTATAACGACATGGATTGTATATAATAAGGGATTTAATGGAGATTTTATTTCAGGCTTTAAGCGTCAATTTTATCGAATTCGTTCATTGCGATAAATATAACTACAAGGATTGTATATAATAAAGGATTTAATAATATCTACAAGGATTGTATATAATAAGGGATTTAATTGTTTGGGCGCACGAAAAAACTTGAACATCGGCTTAATTAAATTGCCAACCCCGAAGGGGTGGTGAAAATAATTAATGATTAATGATTAATGATTAATGATTAATGATTAATGATTTAAATAATAGAGTTGTCCGAAAATAAGGGTTTTGTTAATTTAGCTATTTGTTTTTATTCGCTAAAATTTTATTGACGGACAAGTCTAATATTTAAACGCCCCTGGAAGTCAAAAAACATGAAAAATCAGAGCTGGACTTTCCCCGTTTTTTCAATCACATTTTTTAGCATCGTCAGTTGGTTTACAACCACTTATGGTATCTATAAATTAACTTATCATACGAAAGACCCTACCGGGGACGTCGTATTGTTATTAAATGTGGTCGTTCCTCTCGTTATTTCTATACTTTTAACCTCAGGCATCCAGCTAATGCTCGTTTACACAGCTCATGCCGTTAAGGATCAAAGAGGGCTGTTGAAAAAACTCTTTTATCTCATGGTTTACTTGATCTGTATGAGTTTTAGCGTTGGGTTTGGATATGCTTTTTGGTTTGAACAAATAAGGACTGAGGAGATTGAAAAAGAAATCTATGTCAAACAAGTGAACGCGAGCCTTCACGCCTTAGCCCAATTCAAGCAAAGATACGCAGACTTTACTTACAATTTGTCAGAACTGGTTAAGCACTCTCAAATACAAGCTGAAAGAGAAAGCGCTAGCGGTGACACTTGTGATCGTAAGACACAGGGAATACGTGGGCCTAGGGCCCGTCAACGAGAAGCAGATGCGGCGCTTTTTGCAAATTACTTGCCTTATGTTAATAATAGTTACAATAAGATTGTTAACAGTATCACAGCGTTAGAAACGGGATTAGGCCGTTTTAGTAACGGTGACAACATTAAGCAGTATGAGGACAATTTAAACAAAGTCAATCGAGAAGCCAATTTAGAATGGGGTTCTTCTTGGCGTAATGACTTGTTGAAACTGCTAAAAAAACGTATTGAACAATGGCAGGGGCAAAAAGAGTTTATACGCGGTCAAAATACCTTCAAGTGTCCTGATGAAACGCTGGCAAGATATGCCGAAACGTTGTTAAGCCTCGAAATTAATGAACTCAATACCGAGATAAAGTTATTGGATTCAAGAGACTCTCGGCAAATTCAAATGTTTGCGTTCAAAACGCTTTTCAATATATTGCTTGAAACGCCAAAATGGGTATTTTATCCTCAGGACAGAAAAGACACTGAGAGTCTCAAAACCTCTAATATTTTCCCACTCGGACTAGGCATCATCGTTGATTTATTAATTTTTCTGTCGATTTTTTATATCAAGCCAAGTGTTGGTAACAAACATTCAAAAATTGTCGCGTCATTAGTACCGACAATAACCCATTATGCCGTGCAATGGGGAAAAGAACACTATATTGTTCTTCCTGTGATACAAAATCGAGAGCGTATTCAAATTGAGAATTTTTTAAAACTTCATGGTATTGAGGTTATACGAAGTTATGCGCCACATTCAGAACTCCCAACACCGTGTAAACATCACAAGAGTTTTCAAAAAAGTGGCCTATTTAACATCTATAAAGTGCCTTCTCAATTTATGAAGGAACTCTCAGCCATATACATAGACGAAGAAGCCCAAAAACTACGGTAGCAGGAGTCCAAACTTTAGTTTGGCAGTCGTCGTTTGGAGTCCAAACGCCGGAGTCCAAACTTTAGTTTGGTAGCCAAAATAAGTCTTGGACGACTGCCAAGATAAATCTTGGACTCCGGATAAAGCTTGTTAGGAAAGAGAGAAAGAGCGTGAGAGAGAATTTTATTTATTATAACATAACATTTTCATTTGGAAACCCAATCATGCCTACTAATCTCCTCTTAAAAAAAACGGATAAGCCTCAAACCGCGCCGCCGCTGCCGCCCAAAGAGGCTTTACCTACCATGTATGATTTACCTAGCGAAAACCCGGATGAACCAGGTTTGGCAGACGATTTCCATTATTACCAACTACAACTCTTGCGCGAAACTTTCTGTCCACCCGATTATCCACCTGAGCGATTTTATGTGGCGTCGGACTTATATATATATTACGACGTACACCACCCTAATTGGTATAAACGCCCCGATTGGTTCGCGGTGGTGGATGTTCCTCGACTCTATAACGAACGCGAACTGCGGATGAGTTACGTTATCTGGCAAGAAGGCGTTGTGCCGTTTGTCGTCGTCGAATTGCTGTCTGAAAGCACAGAAGATTTAGGCCATACGCTACGAGAAATCAATCAACCGCCAACCAAGTGGCAAGTGTACGAGCAGATTTTACAAATTCCTTACTATATTGTGTTTGCTCGTGATCCGGATCAATTTCGTGCGTTTCAATTGACAGAGGGGCAGTATCGCGAATTAACGCTACCAGACAAACGCGCCTGGTTGCCCGAAATCAAATTAGGTTTGGGCCTCTCTCCAGACGTATATCACGGCGTAGAGCGCAAATGGTTACGTTGGTATGATGCTGATGACAAGTGGATACCGACACCGGTTGAAAAGGAACGACAGCGGGTCGAACAACTGAAGGCAAATCAAGAAAAAACGAGGGCCGATCAAGAAAAAAGGAGGGCCGATCAAGAAAAAACGAGGGCCGAACAAGAAAAAATGAGGGCCGAACAAGAAAAAATGAGGGCCGAACAATTAGCGGCTCAGTTAAGGGCGCTCGGCATTGAGCCAAACATCTAAATTGGTTTATTGGCAGGAGTCCAAACTTTAGTTTGGTAGCCAAGATAAGTCTTGGACGACTGCCAAGATAAATCTTGGACTCCGGATAAAGCTTGGACTCCGGAGAAATATTGAAGAATCACTACAGGCAAATATTATGTCTAAACATCTCGGTATTGTAATGGATCCGATTGATAAAGTAAAAGTGTCTAAAGATAGCAGTTTTGCTATGTTGTTGGCGGCACAGGCTCGCGGTTGGACGTTGTGGTATATGGAGTTAAAGGATTTATGGTTGTGCGATGGGGAAGCTTATGGCGCGATGCGGCCGTTGCAGGTGCGTGATGATCCAAATAGTTGGTTTACGCTGGAGCCGCCACGAGCGGCACCGTTAAATACTTTGTCCGTGATATTGATGCGTAAAGATCCACCGTTTGATCTTGAATATATTGTCGCAACTTATTTGTTAGAGCAGGCTGAATTTGCGGGCACTTTGGTGGTGAATAAGCCGCAAAGTCTTCGTGATGCGAATGAAAAGTTGTACACTGCTTGGTTTCCACAGTGTTGTGCGCCGACTATAGTGACGCGCCGTGCGGCCTGTTTGCATGAGTTTTTAGAGGATCATGAGGAAATTATTCTTAAACCGTTGGATGGCATGGGCGGTAAGTCGATTTTTCGGATAGCCAACGGCGATGTGAATACTTCGGTGATTATTGAAACAATGACGCAGCAGGGGCAGCGTTTTGTAATGGCGCAACGTTTTCTTCCCGAAATTGCCCACGGAGATAAGCGCATTTTATTGGTGGATGGTGAGCCGATACCGTATGCGTTGGCGCGAATTCCAGCAAAGGGAGAAAGTCGTGGTAATCTGGCGGCCGGTGGGCACGGTGAAGGCGTGGCATTAACGGAGCGTGATAGGTGGATTTGTAGTCAAGTCGGCCCCGTGTTACGCGAAAAAGGTTTATTATTTGTTGGGTTAGATGTGATAGGTCAATTTCTAACGGAAATTAATGTTACCAGTCCAACTTGTATCAGGGAATTGGATAAGTTGTATGGGCTCGATATCGGTGGGCAATTGATGGCCGTCATCGAAGAGAAAAGTACTAGGACTCAAACTGAAGTCCACTGAGCCAACAGCTAAAGCAGTTGTCTAATAGCTCAAGTACCCTGAAGGGCACTGGTGAGCCAACAGCTTTAATAATACTTACCGAAGGGGCTAATAAAAAGTCAGCCCCAACGGGGCGACATTAATATAGCCTGGGGCACCGCCCCAGGCAAGCCCCAACGGGGCGACATTAATATAGAACCGTGCTGAGTATACCAATTCGCTTATCCGCGTAATTCGTTGTACTACCTACGCGACTCCCAATTCGCTTATCCGCGTAATTCGTTGTACTACCTACGCGACTCCCAAGATAAATCTTGGACTCCGGTACTACCTACGCGACTCCCAAGATAAATCTTGGACTCCGGTACTACCTACGCAACTACCAATTCGTTTATCCGCGTAATTCGTTGTACTCAGTTTTAGAGGGCCTTATGTTAATTTGACAACATTCAAAACGTTTTATGGCCCCCAAACCAGACGTTCCCGCTAATAGTACAACGGATACGCGAAATAAACGGATGAGTTGTTTTCGGTTGGACTCCGGAATCCAAACTTTAGTTTGGCAATCTATCAATCCGTTTATCGGCCCGTCATCCGTTGTACTACCTGCGCGGTTCCCAAGATAAATCTTGGACTCCGGAGTCCAAACTTTAGTTTGGCAGTCAAGATAAATCTTGGAGTCCTGCCAAGATAAATCTTGGACTCCGGACGACTCCCAAGATAAATCTTGGAGTCCTGCCAAGATAAATCTTGGACTCCGGTACTACCTACGCGACTACTCCCAAGATAAATCTTGGACTCCAGTACTACCTACGCTATCAGTTTGATTAAGAATTCGTTTATCCGCGTAATTCGTTGTACTCAGTTTAATCCGTTGTACTCAGTTTGATTAATAATCCGTTTATCGGCCCGTCATCCTAAGTACTCATCACCAAACCTAAACCACCACAATAAGTCAGACTCAAATTAATCATAAGTCGATAATTTTGCTATAATTATCTAACCCGTTTCAACCTGTCATTTTTACGGATTTATCCGGGAGTTCCGTAGAGTCTCAATGTCGGACAAAAGTTCGTAAGTTAAAAGAAACCAAGTAAGTTTCATAACAAACTTGGTTTCGAGGACTCTCTCAAACAATTTAGGCATGAAAATTAGAAGAGCTAGAGAAGGAGAGAGAGAATGTTGAGTATTATAACATTTTCACTAGGAATCCTAATCATGCCTACTAATCTCATCTTAAAAAAAACTGATAAGCCTCAAACCGCGCCGCTGCCGCCCAAAGAGGCTTTACCCACCATGTATGATTTACCCAGCGAAAATCAGGAGGAAGGTTTGCCAGACGAATTTCATTATTACCAACCACAATTCTTGCGCGAAACTTTTTGTCCACCCGATTATCCGCCTGAGCGAGTTTTTATGGCATCGGACTTATATTTATATTACGACGTACACCACCCTAAATGGTATAAACGCCCCGATTGGTTTGCGGCGGTGGATGTACCTCGATTCTATAACCAACGCGAAATGCGGATGAGCTATGTTATCTGGCAAGAAGAGGTTGTGCCGACTATCGTCGTCGAATTGCTCTCTGAAAGCACGGAAAAAGAAGATTTAGGCCAGACGCTACGAGAAATCAATCAACCACCAACCAAGTGGCAAGTGTACGAGCAGATTTTACAAATTCCTTACTATATTATATTTGCTCGTGATCCAGATAAATTTCGGGCGTTTCAACTCACAAACGGGCGCTATCGCGAATTAACATTGCCAGACAAACGCTTATGGATGCCCGAAATCAAATTAGGTTTGGGCCTTTGGGAGGATGTCTATCATGGCGTAGAACGCAAATGGTTACGCTGGTATGATGCTGACGGCAAGTGGATACCGACACCAGTTGAAAAGCAACAACAACAGATCGAGCAAGAAAAACTGAAAACCGAGCAAGAAAAAACGAGGGCCGAGCAAGAAAAAATGAGGGCCGACCAAGAACAAACGAGGGCTGAACAAGAAAAAAAGAAGGCAGAACAATTAGCGGCTCAGTTAAGGGCGCTCGGCATTGAGCCAAACATCTAATGCGAATGAAAAATGAAAAATGAAAAATGTAGAATGAACAAAGATTTATAAAATCACTTTCAATCAACATTTTTTATAATTTATTGATTTTATAAGATATATTATGGTTTTAGAAACCCGAGTTAAGTCCCAAAAATCGGATTTCTTGGGCACTTTCTGGGTGGTATGGAAACTTCCGCTCTCCTGCACTGCTTTCAATTTTTTGTTTGTAGTAGGCGATTTATCGCCTGAAACCGTTAAAATTTCCGTTTTCTCGCCTTCGTATCCAAAAGACTTATGCATAACAATGAAAGCGAAGCACAGGCTCAAGAGTTATTGATGAGTCCTACCAAGATTTCTCATTGGCGAGCGTTCGCCTATAGTGGGCCGGTTCGTCATCAGCGATTGCTCGCCTTAAAGAGATCATTCTCAACGATTGGCAAGGCGTCCAAACTTGAGTTTGGCAGGACTCCAAACGATCGGTCGGCAAAATTATAGGGCCATACTTTAATTTGACAACATTCAAAACGTTTTATGGCCCCCAAACCAGAACGGTAGAATATACGGAGGACGACTACCAAGATAAATCTTGGACTCCGGTACTACCTACGCGACTCCCAAGATAAATCTTGGACTCCGGTACTACCTACGCAACTACCAATTCGTTTATCCGCGTAATTCGTTGTACTCAGTTTTAGAGGGCCATACTTTCATTTGACAACATTCAAAACGTTTTATGGCCCCCAAACCAGAACGGTAGAATATACGGAGGAGGACTGCCAAGATAAATCTTGGACTCCGGTACTACCTACGCAACTACCAATTCGTTTATCCGCGTAATTCGTTGTACTCAGTTTTATAGGGCCATACTGGAGAAATTTTGTGATAAACTGCGCATTCCTTTCTATCTGTATAAACATGACAGGTTCGGAGAAATTAACCATGTTATTGAAAAAAATCCTTATCAGCGCGGTTATTTTATTAGCCGCTTGTAATTCACCGGAGGGACAACAAGAAACCGCTACCAAGGGCCCACAGTCCGCTGAGACGCTCACAACCCCGGACGTTGTGCCCGATCTGTCGTCTCAAAAACGTTTGGCGTTAGTGATTGGTAATTCGGCCTATGCCGGGAACAGTTTTTTAAGCAATCCGGTGAATGATGCCGAAGATTTGGCTAAGGCTTTGCGTGGTTTAGATTTTGACGTCATTCATCGCAGCAATCTGAATCAATAAAAGATGGAAACGGTGATTAACCTCTTTATGGAAAAATTGCGTAATAACAAGGGTGTAGGGTTGTTTTATTTCTCTGGGCATGGCGTCCAACATGAAGGAGAAAATTATCTGATTCCAGTCGGTGCTTCACGAGTACTCCGTGCGGCGGATCAATTGCGTTATAAGGCCGTCGCGGCCGGTTTTGTGTTGGCGAGTATGAAAGCGGCCGGTAATGAAGTCAATCTGATTATTTTAGATGCTTGCCGTAATGCACCGTTTAAAAGTGGGTTTAAAGGAGATATGATTCCGCCGGGGTTAACCACGATGCCAACTGTGCCGGGCGCTTTGATTGCTTATGCCGCGAGTCCTGGCGGCGTGGCAATGAATGGCAGCGGGCGCAATAGTCCTTATGTCAAGCACCTGATTGCGTGGATGGAAAAACCGCAGTTATCTCTGAATGATATCCTCAGAAACGTGCGTCGGGCTGTCCATAAAGAAACCAACGGAATTCAATCACCCGGCTATTATGACGAATTAAATGAGGCGTTTTATTTCAATCAGCAAGTCGCTGTCAACGACTTGGCAGAACAACAACGTTTAGCCAAGGAAAAGGAAAAACTTCAGCGTCAACAGGCCGAACTTCAGGCCGAGCGAGACCGTTTAGCGGGTGAAAAGAAAGCCATAAAAAAGGAAAAGGCGAGATTGCAAGCCGAAAAAGAGCGTCTGGCTCGTCAACGAGAAAGAGACTCTACACCAATCACGCCCACAGGTTCCAAGAAAGTTTTCCGTGATCGCCTAAAAGACGGTAGTTTAGGCCCAGAAATGATACGGATTAAGGGCGGTTCGTTCCGAATGGGTGATATTCAGGGCGGCGGAGATTCTGATGAAAAGCCAGTCCATTCGGTGTCAGTGGCGCGTTTTGCGATGGGCCGCTATGAGGTGACGGTGGGTGAGTTTCGGCAGTTTGTGAACGCGACTGGATACAAAACAGACGCTGAAAAGAAAGGGAGTTGTTATACTTGGGTAGGTGGTAATTCTGGAAAGAACTGGCGTAATTTAGGCTTTTCTCAAACCAATACTCATCCAGTCGTGTGTGTTAGCTGGAATGATGCCACTGCTTATGCCAAATGGTTAAGTCAGCAAACTGGGCACACCTATCGCTTGCCAACCGAGGCTCAGTGGGAATATGCCGCTCGTGCTGGCACAACAACGTCGCGTTATTGGGGAAATGATCCAAATGATGCGTGTCGTTATGCGAATGTTCATGACAACACCTCAAAGCAAAAAAATCAAGGTTTTTCATGGACTCATCACAATTGCACGGACGGTTACGCACAAACAGCACCGGTGGGCCGTTTTAAACCTAACGCGTTTGATTTGTTCGATATGTTGGGCAATGTCTGGGAATGGACATGCTCTAAGTACGAAGACAACTATAATGGTGAAGAAAATAGATGTGCTGGTCGGAAAAGCGGCAGCCTTTGGGCGCTCCGCGGCGGTGCGTGGTACTACTTGCCGGGGTTCGTGCGGGCGGCGTCCCGTGGCAGGAACTCGCATGACGACCGCAACTACTACGTGGGGTTGCGCCTCGCCAGGCTACTTTAGCTTTTGGATTTGGGCTTTTTAGCTTTGGCGGCTTTTAGATTTTGGGGTTTTGGTTTTTTGAGGTTTTTTTTGAGGTTTTTGGTTTTTGGTTTTTTTGCCCGTGCGGAGCACGGGCCGGATTTTTTCAATAATGATTAATGATTAATGATTAATAATTCGTTTATCCGCGTAATTCGTTGTACTCCGTTTTTTTTGCCCGTGCGGAGCACGGGCCTGATTTTTTCAATAATGATTAATGATTAATGATTAATAATTAATAATTCGTTTATCCGCGTAATTCGTTGTACTCCGTTTTTTTTCCCGCACGGGTGCGGGCCCTATTTTTTCAATAATAATTAATGATTAATGATTAATGATTAATAATTCGTTTATCCGCGTAATTCGTTGTACTCAGTTTAATTAGTTGTACTCAGTTTGATTAATAATTCGCTTATCCGCGTAATTCGTTGTACTCAGTTTAATTCGTTGTACTCAGTTTGATTAATAATCCGTTCATCCACGTCATCCGTTGTACTACCCACGCGACTCCCAAGATAAATCTTGGACTCCGGTACTACCTACGCGACTCCCAAGATAAATCTTGGACTCCGGTACTACCTACGCAATTACCAATTCGCTTATCCGCGTAATTCGTTGTACTACCTACAAGCGGAAGCTTTGGATATGACTTGGCCCCCAAACGATTACAAGCCTACTACAAACAATAGGAGTTGGGCTATGAAAATGATAAACATGAACGAATTTCAACGTGCTTATTCCACCCTACTACAAGAGGTGATCACATTACGTGAACCTATCGTGATTACTCTACAAGAACAGCCGGTTGTGCGTATTTCGCCCTGTTTTCCTGAACCCATCAACAAGGTGAAAGATAATCCCTTAAAAAACAGTATTGTGTTTGAAACAGATATAGTTGCACCAATTGGCGATACTTGGGAGGTTAATCAATGATTTTGCTAGACACTCATGCGTGGATTTGGTGGGTAACAGAATCAATGCACTTATCAAAGCAAGCAGCACAAGCCATTGCACAAGCTGACCGTTTGGGCGTACATATCATCTCTTGTTGGGAAGTTGCAATGCTAGTCGAAAAAGGGCGTATTGGTTTTAATCGAGATGTAGCAGAATGGGTAGACTTAGCTTTGCAACGCCCTAAAGTCACCTTAGTCCCTTTTGAACCAAAAACGGCCGTTCTTGCTGCCAGTTTAAAAGATTTTCATGGTGACCCGGCTGATCGTTTTCTGGTAGCCACTTGTTTAACGCACAACATTCCGTTAGTGACCAAGGATCAAAAAATCCACGATTGGCAACAAATTAGTGTGATTTGGTAGTTATTCTAACTTGCCGAGGTGTCGATGTTTTGGGATATTTTGTCTTTCCGCGCAAACGCCTGTTGCGTAACCAGAATGGACATCGTTTTTATCGCAAACTACGTGGTTTGGCTAAAGCTTATGCGTTGGGAAAAATAAATTGGCTAGATGCCAAGCCTAGCATTCAGAGTTGGATAGGCCATGCTAAACATGCGGATAGTTATGGCTTACGTTATCGGATTCTTTGTACTACTATATTTCGTCGTCAAGAGAATCCACCTAAGAGGTAGTCTTCAAACGCCGGTGTCCAAACTCCGGAGTCCAAACTTTAGTTTGGCAATCTACCAATCCGTTTATCGGCCCGTCATCCGTTGTACTACCTACGCGACTCCCAAGAGAAATCTTGGACTCCAGTACTACCTACGCAATTACCAATTCGTTTATCCGCGTAATTCGTTGTACTACCTACGCGACTCCCAAGAGAAATCTTGGACTCCGGTACTACCTACGCGACTACCAATTCGTTTATCCGCGTAATTCGTTGTACTCCGTTTAATTAATAATTCGTTTATCCGCGTAATTCGTTGTACTCAGTTTGATTAATAATTCGTTTATCCGCGTAATTCGTTGTACTCAGTTTAATTAGTTGTACTCAGTTTGATTAATAATCCGTTCATCCACGTCATCCGTTGTACTACCTACGCGACTACCAATTCGCTTATCCGCGTAATTCGTTGTACTCCGTTTAATTAATAATTCGTTTATCCGCGTAATTAGTTGTACTCCGTTTAATTAATAATTCGTTTATCCGCGTAATTCGTTGTACTCCGTTTAATTCGTTGTACTCAGTTTGATTAATAATTCGCTTATCCGCGTAATTCGTTGTACTACCTACGCGACTCCCAATTCGCTTATCCGCGTAATTCGTTGTACTCAGTTTGATTAATAATTCGTTTATCCGCGTAATTCTACAATCTTTAAGGCGATAAATCGCCTACTACAAACTTAATTAATTAAAGGCGATAAATCGCCGCCTACTAATCCTCTTGAGTGCCCTTTAGGGTACTTGAGCTTTTAGACAACTGCTTTAGCTGTTGGCTTATTGTTTTGAAATTATTTAAGCCAAGCAAAAATCCTTTCTTATAAGTAATCCTTGTAGTTTCAATACTTGTTTCGGGAAGCTCTTATCCAGTCTGTTATTTTGGTTAATGTTTCTGGAGGAAAATCGTTGCGATAGGTACGAAGAAAGATTTGCACCGCCATTTCAGTTTCGTCTAATCCTTTTCCATCAAGGCTTGAGCGTATTAATGCTCGTGAGGTAGAAAACATATCGCATCCCATTTTTAATCGTTCTTCACCGGAGCGTTGCATTAACAAGGTACGAAATAAATCTTGCACTTCTTTGGGAGTATCATTCATTGTTTTACCTTATTCAGCATATCGGCTCTATATGCGAATTAAGACTAAAAATTTAAAAATGTATAATGAACAAAGACTTATAAAATAACTTTCAATGAAGAGGTTTTTACAAGATTCAATTTAACCCTTAATTCGCATTAATAAAGCCTAGGCTTAGCCCCAGGCAAGCCCCAACGGGGCGATATTAATAATGTTACATTTTTAATTACTTGAGCCGGTAAATCGCTAATCCGTTGTATTATACTTTAAGGCGATAAATCGCCTACTACAAACTATAAACTTTAAGGCGATAAATCGCCTACTACAAACTATAAACTACAAACTATAAACTTTAAGGCGATAAATCGCCTACTACAAACTATAAACTACAAACTATATACTTTAAGGCGATAAATCGCCTACTACAAACTATAAACTTTAAGGCGATAAATCGCCTACTACAAACGATCGGTCGGCAAGGTTGTGGGGCCATATTTTAATTTGACAACATTCAAAACGTTTTATGGCCCCCAAACCAGAATGGTAGAATATGCGGAAGACGACTGCCAAGATAAATCTTGGACTCCCCCAAGAGGACTGGTTATTGCTTCAGCTTGGCAAGATGTTCTTCGATTTCTTCTTTGGAAAACTGTTGAAATATGTCGTCAAGTGACAACTGTTTAACCACCTCAGCTGGTGACAACTGTTTAATCACCTCAGCCGGTGAAAAGTAGTTGATGATCTCTGGCAGAGGCATTCCCCGGAGTCGCTCTTCAGGGGGTAAGGACTCCAGAGTGTCTCTCACACATTCTCGGTACGCTTGTTCTATGGTGTAAGACATATTAATGCCCTCCTGTCGATAGAGTTTGAATAAGGGATTGAGTAGCGCGATGGCTGGTGGATAACGCCATTGATAGTGTTCGCTACCAAAGTCAAAGCCCTTTGCTTGGCTACTGAACAATTGCCAGACGGCATTTTTCGGCGTTTTCTGGATTTCACTCAGAACAATGACTCGAATGGTATGATTTCCATGTTTTAAATCATACACACCAGCCTTTTGTTTTTCAAGCTGTGTTTCAAACTCCTTGCTGAATTTTCGCGGATAACGGGTAGTCACCGCATAGAGTTGAAACTCAGAGTTGGGTAATTCGTCCCACTTTTTATGATCTAGGAGTTTTCTATAATTGACATAATAGGACACCAATTCGTAGATAACCAACGTATCCAGCGTTTCTCGCAAGGATTTATAGGTTAACAGGTTGTGCCGAGACAAATTCTCCAAGCCATCGGGCACTTCTGTGAGTAGAGTACCGGTGGATTTTTCGATAAGGAGCACATCTAATCGTTGTGGTTTGACGGAGATGTCTTTTTCTAAATCTACCCGATAATTGGATCCGGTAAAATAATCCACTAAAGTCCATTCAAACAAATGATGCCAATCGATCATTGAGGTATTCTCTTTGAAAATTTCAGAACAATCCGTTTAGTTCGCTAATCCGTTGTGTTGTACTTTGAGGCGATAAATCGCCTACTACAAACTATAAACTATAAACTTTAAGGCGATAAATCGCCTACTACAAACTATAAACTATAAACTATAAACTTTAAGGCGATAAATCGCCTACTACAAACGATCGGTCGGCAAGGTTGTGGGGCCATACTTTAATTTGACAACATTCAAAACGTTTTATGGCCCCCAAACCAGAACTATCTACGGAAGACGGCTGCCAAGATAAATCTTGGACTCCGGAGACTGCTAAGATAAATAACTGATAACTTATAACTTATAACTGATAACTGATAACTGATGACTGATCACTGCAACCACGTTTTCAGTAAATGGCTGACCAAATTGCCTAAGTATTTGAGAAAGTCGGTGCCCATGTCGGCATGAAAACGTTCAACATCGTGGCTGCCCATCGCTAACAGTCCTTGCGGTTTGGGTGTGCCTAATGGAATCAGCACTGCGGAGGCAATTTGACTGTTAGGAAATAGAAATTCCACTTGTTCCTCCGAGATTGTCCCACAAATAGGTTCGTTGTTTTCCAACAAATGTTCAAATAAGGTGAATACCTGCGCGTCGTATTCCACAAATTCTTGACGCTCGGCATGGGTAGGGCTAAGCGGTTCAAACCAGCGCACTACCACCGTATCGGTGTTGAATTCATTGCATAAGGTGCTGTACAAGGTATGAAAAAATTCATCTATGCTCGTGACATTCGTTAAAACGGCAACCAGGCGTTGGACACGCTGATTCAGTTGTTCATTTTCTTGAGCAACGGAGACTAAATATTCCAATTTGCGCTGCATTTGCTGATTTTCTTGGCGCAATATCGCCAGTTTCCGCTCCACCAATGATACCGCGTCGTTGGTGGCGTGGGGAATTTTCATGTCGGCTAACAAGTCTTCGTGATGGGTAAAAAAGTCAGGATGTTGTTGTAGATATTCAACGACGGCTTCTTCTGATAGTTCCTTAGTCCGTTGCAACCTTTTTTGCGTCTTCTTCGTTATCATTTGATTATAGCCTCAAAAAAATTTAGAGCAGTGCGGTTATATTTTATAGGTGGGTAATGGTGAATGGTGAATTGTGAACTGTGAATTGTGTTTCAGGCAAAAGTTTCGCTCCGCGAAACTTTTGCCTGAAATTGTGAATTGTAGGTGGTCAAAGAAATCCGATTTTTTTGAAAAATCGGATTTCTGGGTGGTAAGGGATGACAAACTCAAATTTAATAACTATGCTTTAGGGCAAGTACATAAATTCATTTAAGGAGATTTATTATGCAACTCATACGCCCCCTGTTATGGGGATTAATTATAACGTTGTTTAGTCTGCCGGCTTTTGCTGATTGGGAGGTTGGCTTGCGACACAGCGATACGTCGGTATCGGAGATCGTCGTCAATAATGATGTTGAACGGCCCCAAGTGGTTGTGTATTTGGTTTGGGTTGACTTAGATGCCCCGCAAGCCGACGAGCAATTTTTGTCGTGGAGATTTGATGAGCGGGAGCGGGGCTGGAAATCTGGATTGAAGCCGGTGTTAGATGCGGCGATTAATTTGCCCGTGCTTGACTCGTACACCATTGAGTTTGAGGACAAGTCTTGTCCTGAGTTACATCGGTGTTTTTTGGCATTGGTGGCTATTCCCGCCGGACAGAGTCCGCTTAATACGGGTTCTTGGCAAGCCGCGTCATTATTGCCATTGAGCTTGTCTGCCAGTTGGGCGCGTTTGCCGGGGCAACAATTTTTCCTGCCGCGTGACAGTGGTGCTAATTACTCTCTTGCCGATGGCGCCACTTATGCGCCCACGCCGTTTTCGGGCGGGCCGACGGCCCCTAAAGTAGAGGCGGCACCCGAAAGCGACACTAGCGGCACCGGCGCTCCAGTGACCGAAAAACCCGATATTTTCAGACTCGTCGATAATAAACTGCTTTATGCTAATGGACAAGCCAAACGCTTTCAAGTGATTGATGTTGCGGATTTATCAAATCCGCGGTTGACAGGATGGACGGCCCTGTCTGGCAATCCCCGTGAACTTTACGTGCTGGACGACTATTATGTGCTGTTGCAAACCAATTATGTGGCTGAAGACGGTACGCAGTTAACGGTTTTGCGTCAAGGCGCGGATGGCACCTTAACCACTGTGCAGGATATGACTTTGTCGGGGCACTTTATTGAGTCACGGCGGCGTAATGATGTGATCTACACGGTGACGCAAGAATCTGTGCCAATAGAACAGACTGAGAAGGTTGAGTGTGTGTGGTGTTTTAACCACACTGTTATTAATATCAAAGCGTTACGCTTTAACGCGGGCCAATTGGAGGAAATCGACAAAACGTCGTTGCCCGGTTATTCTCCCGCAATAGCTATTTTTTCAAACCACTTGGTGATGGCTAACCATAACCCAGAGGAAGAAAAGTGGCAAACGACGCAAATTCAAGTCATTGATTTATCACAAGATGATCCGTTGGTGGAGTTGCCCATGTTGAAAGTGCCGGGACAAGTGCCTTCGGAATTTCATTTGAGCGTGAAAGATCAACAATTGCGCGTGGTGTACGGCCCGAAAAATCGTGAAGCCGGCAGCACTTTGGCAATTTACAATTTGGCTTCGCCAGAAATGGCTTTAGTTGGGAAAATCGATAAAATTGCGCCCGGTGAGGCGTTGTTTGCCACTCGATTTGTGGATGATCGCGCTTTTGTGGTGACATTTGAGCGCAAAGATCCATTATGGGTTATTGGCTTGAGCAATCCCGCCCAACCGGAAATACTCGGTGAATTGCATGTGCCGGGTTGGTCAGAAAAAATGTTTTTCCACGAGGATCGCTTATTTGCCGTCGGCTATGATGATCAACCGCTAGAGAATGAGAAAAATCGCTGGGTGCGGCGCGTGGCTATGTCGTTGTTTAATGTGGCAGACCCGACTAATCCGACTTTAATCAATCGCTTAACGCCATTTGCGGGTGAAGTCAGATCAACTTCGTCACCGGCGATAGATGATGAGCGGGCTTTGCTGTTAAATTGGACCGAGGCTTTTGCGGCTTTGCCAATTAATTCTTGGGAAACGTCAGCCGGAAGTCATTTACAAATCGTGTCGTTGGCAAACGACAAAGTTGAAGATGCCGGCCGTTTGGACAGTTCAGTTGAAATTCAACGCAGCGTTTCTCTTGCGCCAGATGTGTTAGCGGCTTTGGGCGATCAAGCCTTGCAGACACTGCGCTGGGGCAATGGCAAACCAAAGCTGCTAGGCGAATTGGAATTAGCCAGCAATTTGGCTTGGCTTGAATTGCAAGACGGCCATTTATGGGCGGCTGCCACCGGCAACAAAGGCTATCACCGTTTCTACCGCTATACGACAGAGGATGTGGAAACGCCAGCAGAGCGTTGGAGTTTGCCCAGAGGCTATAACAGGGTAGAAATGGATAACGATTGGGCTGTTTTTTATAACACCTATCCGTCGTTAGCGGTGCAAGTGTTAGATGTGAAGACAGGCAAGTTGCGTCCGGCACAGGTTCTTGAAAAAGAACCACCGAAAGGAACATCTGAGGCACCCGCGGTGGACACACTCATTGCCCCAGACATCCGGTATTATCGTCGTAGCCAACCTATGGTGCATGATGGTTGGTTTTATATTGCGGAACAACGGCCTTTTAAGCCGGCGGTGCGCGATCAGACAGCACATTTGCTCCTCCCTGAACCTGAAAAGGAGTATTGGCAGCCCGCAGAATGGCTCTTACGCAGTTGGAATTTGAAAGTTGATAAGCCAAACGAAGCGCCCACTCGTTCCATTCCCGGCAACCCGGTGGCATTCACGGCTAATGGCGAATTAATCACGCAGGAATCCAATGAAGATGGGCAATTACGCCTGAATTTATTGGCATTGCAGGGCGCGGGTAATGCCAAATTGCTTCACAGTCATACACTCCGCTGTCGGAGTTATTCTCAACTGATGTGGGCCGACGAGGCCTTGTATGTGAAGTGTGAAATGGCGGACAGATATCGGCCAAGCCCTGTGTATTTTGGAGAGCCGGTGGCTGAAGACAAGGCGGGTGACTCGCAGACGGATGAATCGCCGGGTGATAAAGCGGATAAGCCGATTGAACCGATACCGACAGAACCGCCGATTGAACCTGAGCCGGTTGAACCGACGACACAATTGCTGAGACTGAAAGTAGAACAAGGGTTTGTAGATGACGGTAGTTGGACATTGGCCGGTTATCAAAATCTGCGTGCTGCTTCAAAAGAGATCGTCTTAGTGGCTTCAAACGGTTGGTATTCACCTGTGGCAAGTATGCCTCTTTATCAAGGCGGCTGCGATATTTACCAGTTGGTGCCTGAACAAGAGCCGAAGTTGCTTAAACACCTTGAGACGTGTTCCTATAGTCAGGAAGGAATGGCACTGACACCAACGAAGGCTTGGATGGCGGAAGGTTTTGCCGGTATTAAGGAGATTAACTGGTAGTACATATAAAAGCAACAACTACAGGCCGATAGTTAACAATTTTTCAACACGGAGTTCACAGAGTACCACAGAGTCTCACAGAGTTATAAAGCTTTCACATTTCTCTGTGAAACTCTGTGTAACTCCGTGTCTCTGTGTTGAAGAATTTTAATTTATAAGATTCAATTTAACCCTTAATTCGCAGCATTTTTTCGTTTTATAAAAGCGTTGCGTTTTTTTTCAATCCGTTATTATAACGAAACGGAGTTCAGCGTAGCTAATCCCTGTCGTTGCTTTTAACCCATATGGTAAGTATTTTTGCCGGCTTCTTTGGCAAGACACACACTGCCATATCCGCAGATTGGATGAGCATTTCTACGCTCTTATCCTGAGAAGCTGTTTCTTCGTTAGGATAAAAACAAATACCAATATTGCAATCCACTTGGGGCGCTTGCCCATCCAGTAACACCGGCTGAGTCACACTGGCAAAAATTTTGTCACTAATCACGCGGACATCATAATCTTGGTGTATAGGAGATAAAATAATACCAAATTCATCGCTATCCAAGCGCGACACACTATCGCCCTCACGGATACACTGCCTGAAGCGTTGTGCAATAACTTTAAGCACTTTATCGCCAATGTCAAAACCATAATTCTCATTAATCTGTTTAAAATCATCTAAATCCACAATAAGCAAAGCCAAACGTTCTTCTTGACGACAAGCGCGAATTAAGTATTCGTGGAATAATAATTTATTGGGTAATTCGGTTAGAGCATCATAATGAGTTAACCTGCGCATACGTTGCTCATCTTTTTTGAGGGCATTGATGTCTGAATACACCGCGACATAATGAGTCACTTCATTATGTTCACCCCGTATCGCGCTTATCGACATCCACAACGAATAAATTTCTCCATCCTTGCGGCGGTTCCAAATTTCACTGCACCAACGTCCCGTTTCACGCACCGTTGACCACATTTGTTCAAAAAAAGCTTTATCATGATGTCCTGATTGCAAAAAACGCGGGTTTTTGTCCAAGACTTCTTTATAGCTATAGCCAGTGGTGAGCAAAAAGGCTTGATTAACATCGACGATATTTCCTTGTGCATCAGTAATGATGACGCTGTCTGAGGTGGTTTCAAATACTTTAGCAGCGAGACGGAGCGAAGCTTCGGCGCGTTTGCGTTCAGTGATATCTTCAATCATCTGAATAGAGAACTGCGGTGCGCCGTTGGTATCTCTCACCAACGAAGTCGTCAGACGCGCCCACAACCTCGGCGTATTTTGGCGGAAAAAGTATTTTTCCATCTGATAATGACGGCGGAAACCGTTTAACAGTTGTTGGTGAAATTCTTTTTCCACCGTTGTATCACAAGGCTGGAAAAATTGATGGAACAATTTTCCGCGCAAATTCTCCTCAGAAAGCCCTAGCATTTTTTGTGTTGCGGGATTACTGTGAATCAGTTGCCCGTCCATACCGACTATGGCAATGCCCATTGCCGCTTGCTCAAAAATACCACGAAAGCGGGCTTCGCTTTGGCGTAAAGCAGCCCCGGTACGCCGTGCCTGTAAAATAACCTCTACACGGTGACGCAACACGGCCCAATGTATCGGTTTAGTGATATATTCCACCGCCCCAACTTCAAAAGCTTTGTCTACCGAAGCTTCATCATCCAGTGAGGTGATCATAATGACGGGCACGTCTGCACCTAGTTTTAATTTTTTTAATTCGGCACAAGCCATAAAGCCATCCATGACGGGCATCACTGCATCCATTAAGACTAAATCGGGCCGAGAGCGTTGAAATTCTTCTACTGCTTTCGCGCCCTCTGCTGCCACCACAACGCGATAGCCCTGTCTTTCGAGAAGGTTTTTCAACATACCACGCATAAACATGTCATCATCAACGATTAGCACGAGCGGTGGCGGTTGTTCTTCGGTCAACATTTTTTTGTTTCTCCAAGGCCGGCAATGGTTCGTTTCTAAGATTATTGTAACTTATTTTTTTATCTTGATTTACCTGAGTACGACCTTATAAAATCACTTATAGATTGTCAGAAAATAATTTGGCAGCCAACAGCTAAAGCAGTTGTCTGAAAGCTTAAGTCCCCTAAAGGGGACTAAATAATTATCGGCTAAAGTTAATTTGGCAGCCAACAATTTCACAACATGGCCCTCAAAAAAAACCGCCAGTTCGACAAAACATTGGTTTTTTGATGAAAGCTGACCAAATCAATTTTAAAACCGGGCTTTCAACAGAAACCTCAAGTCTTTGGTCGAAATGACCATCAATGTTTTCCACAATCAATGACTTAAATAAATTCTCCGCTACAAAGATTTATCTTATACGAATCTTTTTCAGTACAATATATCTGTGTACCGGACATTTTTTCTAATCAATGATCATTGTTATGGGCTATTTTTTTAAGCTTTAAAACAAAGAACAAACCAAATTATTGTGGGAGAATTGGGAATTGGGAAATGCTAAGAAAGAAAATGGATCGAGAAGGAAATGGGAATTGGTAATTGGTATGGGATGAAGAAGGATTAGTTGGAGCCATCATTACCATTACCCATTTTTTGGGCGGACGTGGGATTGAATTTGAGGGAAAAGAGAGGAGAGTTGGTCAACACTGGCATGTTGTGTGACTGGCGTGTGTATGCAGTGAGAATAGTAATAGTGGTTGTGGGCCGTGTGCGAATCGAACGCACGACAACCGGATTAAAAGTCCGATGCTCTACCAACTGAGCTAACGGCCCATGAAAAGCGGATGCGTATTATAATGGTTGTGGGCCGTGTGCGAATCGAACGCACGACAACCGGATTAAAAGTCCGATGCTCTACCAACTGAGCTAACGGCCCGTGAAAAGAGGATGCGTATTCTAAAGAGGTTGGGAAAAAAAAGCAAGCCTTTTGCAAAATTTTTTTTTGCTCAGTCCAAGCGCAGGTATTTTAAAAAACATAAACCTAACAAAAACAGTTATTTCGGCTAAAGTTTTTGCATCGCTCCTAGAAAAAATTTGCATGGGTACTTAAAGGCGAATTAAAGACTTGCAGGGTTTTAAAAACCTCTTGTGGCTCACACAAACAAATCCAACACGTCATTCAAAAAACGCATCCCAGTATCAGTAGCGCGAATGCGCTGCACTGCCAAAAACTCTTTTTCAGTTGAGTCGGGCAAAAATTCTTTGACTAACCACCCTCGCGCACAGGCCTCAAGCACCGGTTTTTCTATCCTAGCCATACTGAGGCCGGTATTTTCTGTAAGTTCTTGATTCGTAAAGCCTTCAAATAAACGCAAAGCATTCATCATAAATTCCAGACTCACCTGTTCAACCGTGAGCGTTGTGCAATTGGCTATCACGGCAGTGCTATGGGCCGACTGTAGATAGGCGTGCGGATGAGGTTGCTTGGATAAGCGAGTAATTGTGCCAAGGGCGGCATCACTGATTTTGCCGTGTGCGCCGGCACCTATGCCCAAGTAATCGCCAAATTTCCAATAATTCAGATTATGCTGACACCAATACCCAGGTTTTGCGTAGGCAGAGATTTCATATTGAGGATAGCCTTGTTCGGCTAAATAGGTTTGCCCTGCTGTCTGTATTTCCCAGACTAAATCATCGTCGGGTAAGCGTGGCGGCTGATGATAAAAGCGGGTATTGGGTTCAATCGTCAATTGATACCAAGAAAGATGGGAAGGCTGAAATGCGATAGCCGTGCGTAAATCTTCTAGCGCGGCATCGACGGTTTGCGTCGGCAAACCAAACATTAAGTCCAAATTGATATTGTTAAATCCCGCTTGTAGGGCCGCTTCGGAGGTTAATATCGCCTCAATGCGTCCATGAATGCGGCCTAAACGTTGTAGGGCCGTGTCATTAAAACTTTGTATGCCCAACGATAAGCGATTAATACCGGCCTCACGAAATCCTTGAAAACGTGCGCTGTCTACCGTGCCCGGATTGGCTTCTAAAGTAATCTCGGCATCTGCTGTGACGGAGAGTCGCGCCCGTATACCCGACAATAAATTATAAATAGCCTCCGGTGACAACACGCTGGGTGTGCCACCGCCGATGAAAATACTGCGGACAATGCGCCCCCAGACTCTAGGCAAGTCTTGCTCTAAGTCGGCAAGTAAAGCGGCAACATAATCATTTTCTGGGATGTCGCCACGTATTTGATGCGAATTAAAATCGCAGTAAGGACACTTGCGGACACACCAAGGGATATGGATGTAGAGACTTAGGGGTGGGAGCGTGGTAAAGTGAAACATTCCGTTTTTCAGTTATCAATGATCAGTAGGGTGGGCAAGCGGACTGCAAAACTTAAAAACTACCAAAAATCGTACCGCTTGCCCACCAAAAGCGCGTAAATATATAAAAATCATATATGTGCATAGAGTAGCTCAAGAGAAAAATAAGAGCGCGTGGCAAGTCCCTTCTGGAGAGGCTGTTGGGAGAGGCGTTTTTGGTGATCTCGCACAGCGAATGACTTCGTTTCAGTTTTTATACCAATGAAAGGATTGAAATACATTTTATAAATAGGCACCATAAGTCACAACTTACGCCATAAGACAGAAAACCATAACATGAATTTCAACTAAAAATTGGTATTAGCCGTGCAAAGTCACTGATCACTGTTCACTGATCACTGTTCACTGATAAGAACAGGTATATTTATTGCTGGAATTGAGATGCCATTATGCTGTCCACATTAATGGCTATCGTCATCAAGTGAAAATAAACCAAGGTTTATTATAAATAACTATTCGTGACTACTCAGCCTTTCGTTAGCCAAGAATTAGCCAAGCGCTAAAGCTCATGGCTAAAAGCTTAAGCAGGCTAAAGCCTGCTAATTCGGACAGGCGGCTCTAGTCGCAGCCAAGCGCTAAAGCTCATGGCTAAAAGCTTAAGCAGACTAAAGCCTGCTAATTCGGACAGGCGGCTCTAGTCGCCTTTAGCTTTCAGCCTTGAGATTTATCTTAGAGCGTGTTTTAAAATCAACTTAACTCATTGTTTTATAAGCAATACACTATTTTATAGGTGATTGATTCTTGGACTTTTAAAATATGCTCCTAAGGCTGAGTAGTAACGACTATTCTTTCTAAGGAGTGATAAGTATCATGAAATTTTCAAACAAGAGTTTGACAGCCCAACAAATTTTTGAAGCACAGCAGCGTTATCAAGAGGAATTGATGCTGAGATTGCAACCGGTGAGTAGCGACGCGTTGCCACAAAACGGTTGGCGGCCGGGTTTTGAGGTGCTTTACAGCCGCCTTTCCGACTTAGACGACATCCTCACTGACATGCCAATGCCGAGTTTAGTTAAACATTAGGGAATGAAAACCTCGGAGGTTTGCATAGAGATAATTAGAGAAAAAATCCGTTTATTCCTAAAAGAATAGAACTTACGCATTGACAAACTAAAATTTTTGTATTCACTATTAATGTCAATGAGTTATGAATATTTTACCAATGGCTAAATTGATGAAAATTGCCCAAAAACAAAATTTTTAATTCCTTGTATTTAAAATAATAAATCATAAATATTTTCATCTGTCAATGCGTAAGTCCTAAAGAAGTTGAAAACCTCCGAGGTTTGCATAGAGATAAGGCATAGTACAACGGATACGCTTTCCGAAACGGATTTTAAGAAAAGGGGTGGCGAAATCATGACGATTTATTTCTAAAAGAATGAAAACCTCCGAGTAATAGCATTACTCGGAGGTTTGCACAGAGATAAGGCATAGTACAACGGATACGCTTTCCGAAACGGATTTTAAGAAAAGGGGGTGGCGAAATCATGACAATTTATTTATAAAAGAAGTTGTACGGAAACTAGAGATCAGGCTAGAAAAAATCCGTTTATTCCTAAAGTACTATCAGCTTCTTTTTTCTTAGTTATACTTGCTCACCTCTAATCAAAAAGGTAGGTAAATAAGTGGTAGGTAAATAAGTTCAAGAATCAAGATAATTCACTGTCTGTTGATAGCCGAAGCTGCAACTAGACCACAGGCTGGGCTGTCTCAGCCGGTCGGCGGCAACGCTCTAGCAAAATCTGCTTGACCATCAAGTGGGGAAGCCAACGATGTAACTCCTTATCGTATAACCTTGCTAGAATATTAACCGCTGCATTATGGTCAGCTTGCATAACTGCCCTGCACCCGGATGTACAGTGAAACTTATTCCCAGTACGTTTGCCGAGGCATCCGCACTGTGAACACGCTTGAGAAGTATATGCTGCATTGACCATAACTACCGTAGAACCTCTACGGGAAGCTACTATTTCAATGGCATCTGCCATTAAACCTTTTACCCAACCGCTCAAACGGCGATTAGCATTTTTACCATAATTTTTTGATTTAAATGTTTTTGTTAAGTCTTCACAAACGACTGTTTTTGCTTTATTAACAACTTGATTAACTGCAGTAAAAACAATCGTTTTTACCTTAGCTTGATGTCGTCGTGATCGTCTGTTAAGTTTCTTTCTTCCTAAGTTATTCTTTCTAATATTTTGAGCTTTTTTTGGATTTTTTTGTTCAAGTTTCTCCAAAACGGCTTTGATCTTATTGCGCCTTTGGTATTTTTTTTTCAACGAATCGGATTCTTTTGATAAAACTTCGCCCAAACCTTTACCATAAAACTCACCTTCAGAATCAACAAAAGCTTCTGTATAGCCTTTATCGATACCAAGTTCGATAGTACCGCAAGCTCTCTCACCGCTGTTATCTATCGCGTAATGAATTTCAACTTGACCTTCGCGCAGAATTAACCTAATTTGTCCGGTTATGGAATAATTGGTTCCGACAGGAATCGCAATGCGCGATCCTCTTTTTAAGCTAATGACTTCAATATAATTTTTCCCATTATGCGAAAAACACTTATAGCTGCCAGGTTCCAAGACAATTTGATTAAAAGTGTGATTTTTACCATGTTTCCAATACTGACGCATTAATCGGCGCAAATACGAGTCATTAATCCAAACAGAATCATTTTTTAATTTTTTTAATAACTCTTTACGCTTATCCTTATCATCAATATTTCTAAAAATATGACGAACGACTTTTCCTTTTGCGGCTTCGCGGTTAGCTTTTATATCATCCAGACTATCAGATAACGTGGCTCGCCATATTCTTTGCGGTAAGTTTTTTATAAGTCCCTCAGCAATCCACCCATCACGTACCGGACGGAACTTAGCACCAAGCCCACCAATAGAACCATAACTTCGCCAAATTTCTGTGCGAATTGTTCCGCACCGTTTGGCAATTTCATTTAGCGCATCATATTTAGCTTGATTAATATCTTCACTGTACGCTATTCTAGTAACCTTTTTAGCTTTTTTCATTTTTAGGTTTTGTCGTTGTTTAATGGTTAATCGTAAATTTCAATAAATAATTGCTATAGACTTAAAAAAAAATGTCAAGCCTTTTTTAATCTAAATTTGTTACTCAAATTAGGCAAGAGTGGTTAGAGGTAACTAAGAAATTTTGTGCTAGACGCTGCACCAGATAGCAATTCTATTGATAACTATTGATATACATACTTTCCGGGAGTATGTCTTTCAACAATTATGAATAAGGGAGCAATCAACCCATTATCCCCTCGCCTAATGAAAGCTTAGGGTAACATTAAGGGACGTGGCAACAAATAACTTACGCAATAATCGTTTTGAGACACCAAGTCTTTTGAAAAAACGCCGGATCGATTTGCGTATATTATTTTCAGCGGCATCCCTAATGCTTGAGAGTCCATTTTTTTTACAAAGAAGGCTAACCACCTCAAACAACCTTATGTAACTTTAAAAATAACAAAATGTAAAGTTTTTTTAGATAATGTCCAACCAATATCAATAGTTATCAATATTTTTGAGCCGACTATATCTTCCAATCCTCCCACCATAATTACCAATTACCAATTCCCCATTCCCAATTACTATGAAAACCATTCTTGTCGTTGGTGGTGCCGGCTATATCGGTTCTCAGATGGTTAAAATGCTGCTTGCTGCCGGTTATCATGTCGTTACATTGGACAATCTCTCCGGCGGATATCGAGATGCCGTCTTAGGTGGCGATTTTGTGTTTGGCGATACTGCTGATAGTCAAGGATTAGATCGCCTTTTTGCTGGCTATGCGTTTGACGGCGTAATGCACTTTGCCTCATTTATACAAGTCGGTGAATCGGTGCAAAACCCCGGCAAGTATTATCAAAATAATGTTGCCGCTACCTTAAATTTACTGGATGCGATGGTAGCTCACCAAGTGAAGGCCTTTATTTTTTCCTCTACGGCCGCTATTTTCGGTGAACCTCAATACGTACCCCTTGATGAGCAACATCCAAAGCACCCGATTAATCCTTACGGCTTAACTAAATGGATGATTGAGCAAATATTAGCTGATTATGATCGCGCTTATGGGTTAAAATCAGTCTGCTTGCGCTATTTTAACGCGGCAGGGGCTGATCCCGATGGAGAACTCGGTGAGCGCCATGTTCCTGAAACGCACCTGATTCCGTTGGTTTTACAAGCGGCCTCAAAACGGCGTGAATCTATCACCGTTTATGGGCAAGACTACGATACTCCCGACGGCACTTGTATTCGCGATTATATACATATCAATGATTTATGTCAGGCACATTTATTAGCCCTAGAACAATTGTTGGGCGGGGCGGAGAGTGCCGCATACAATCTCGGCAATGGGGCCGGTTTCTCAGTCAAACAAGTCATTGATGTTGCTAGAGAAGTCACTGAACAACCCATCCCTGTTGTTATGGGAAAACGACGTGCGGGTGATCCGGCTCGCTTAGTTGCCAATTCAAAATTGGCGCAAACCATGTTAGGCTGGCAACTTCAGTACGCCGACTTAGCAACCATCATCGCCCATGCTTGGCAGTGGGAAATTTAATGGTTAATGATTAATGATTAATGATTAATGATTAATGATTAATGATTAATGATTAATGATTAATGTTTAAACGCGTCGGCAAAATTCGCTCTGCGAAACTTTTGCCGACGCGATTGTTTTTAAAAATAAATACTTAAGCGGTATAAGTCTTTGTTCATTTTTCATTCTTCATTTTTCATTTTTCATTTTTAATTCGCATGTCTAAGTCATTACCAATTACCCATTGCCAATTACCCATTACCCATTCCCAAAAATAAGGAATCAAGCATGGATTTAGTAAGTCGCGTTAGTCAGCACTTTTCCGCGAGTATCGAACTTCAAATCCAAGCCATGCCCAGTTTAGCGCCCCCTATTGTCCGCGCGGGGCAGGTGATGGCGAGGTGTTTACAGCAACAGCGTACAATTCTCAGTTGTGGTAACGGCGGTTCAGCAGAACAAGCTCAGCATTTTTCCTCAGAAATGATTAATCGTTTTGAAAAAGAACGGCGAGCACTATCTGCCATCGCCTTAACCACCGACTCTTCCGCTTTGACTTCGATTGCTAATGACTATGCGTTTGAAAATATCTTTTCTAGGCAAATTAATGCGTTAGGGAAAGCTGGCGATGTGTTGCTGGCAATCAGTACCAGTGGTAATTCGGCTAATGTCCTCAAAGCGATTGAAGCGGCACATGCCCAAAACATGCTAATCGTCTCGCTGACTGGGCGAGAAGGTGGTAAAGTAGCGCGTCAACTAAAGGAATCAGATGTAGAAATTCGTGTGCCCAGCAAATCAACAGCACGTATTCAGGAAGTTCACTTATTAGTGATTCACTGTTTATGTGATTTGATTGATCAGATATTATTTGTCCAAACCTAAAGGTTTGGACTCCAATTTGGACTCCAATTTGGAATTTTGAGTCCAAAGCTTCAGCTTTGGAATTTTCACATTTATTTATTTTAGGAGATTGTAAATGACGTTAACCAAACGCCGTCACCCTCACAGCCGTTTTCAATGGAGATGGGTTGTATTTCTCTCACTGCTACTTGCACCATTGGCGTACGCCAGCGGCGGTAGCGGAAAAATAGCAATTGGTTTTTTATGGATCGCCGTTCTGCTCTTGCTGGCAAAAGCTTCCAGTTTGATTGAAAGATGGGGGCAGCCAGCAGTGCTGGGCGAATTGGTGATGGGCGTTATATTGGGAAATCTTGTCCTCGTCGGCATAGGCGTATTCGAGTCAGTTAAGCACGACAAAGTCATTGAATTTCTTGCCGAATTAGGTGTCGTTATTCTACTCTTTCAAATTGGATTAGAGTCCAAAATCGACGAAATGCGTAAAGTGGGGTGGCGAGCCTTTTGGGTTGCCGTTATTGGTGTCATAGCGCCTTTCGTACTGGGCACTTACGTGGTAGGCCCCTGGCTGATGCCGGGCCTTTCCTCAAATGCCTATTTATTTTTAGGGGCAACCCTCACGGCAACCTCCGTTGGCATCACCGGGCGCGTCTTTCGTGATTTGGGCAAACTGCAAACGCGGGAAGCCCAAATTGTGTTGGGCGCAGCCGTGATTGATGATGTGATGGGCTTGATTATTTTGGCCGTCGTTTCTGCAATTGTTACCACTGGCGCTGTCAGTCTCGGCTCAATAGGCTTGATAACATTAAAAGCCCTGTTGTTTCTCGTCGGCGCCATCTTTTTAGGACGATGGCTGGCACCTTGGATAGGAAAAGGATTTTCTCGTATTCATGCCGGCACGGGCATGATGTTTACCATTGCCATCAGCTTTTGCCTTATTTTCGCTTATCTTGCTTATT
>Ga0190343_1000051_pt1 | contig 60728 bp, 29 predicted proteins | sample 48721312_MG_FD_161664 | JGI IMG/M metagenome (GOLD analysis project Ga0190343, IMG submission 161664) | Hydrothermal vent microbial mat bacterial communities from Southern Trench, Guaymas Basin, Mexico - 4872-13-1-2_MG | ecosystem: Environmental > Aquatic > Marine > Hydrothermal vents >... | reverse complement strand
GCTTTAGCGACTTAAGTTTGTAGTAGTCGCTTTAGCGACTTAAGTTTGTAGTAGTCGCTTACAAGACTTAAGTTTGTAGTAGTCGCTTTAGCGACTTAAGTTTGTAGTAGTCGCTTTAGCGACTTAATCTTGCTTGTTTGTAGTAGTCGCTTTAGCGACTTAATCTCGTTAAGGCGATAAATCGCCTACTACAAACACTACAAACACTACAAACACTACAAACACTACAAACACTACAAACACTACAAACACTACTAAGGGAGTTGTGGCTAAATAAAATACCCACACAAAATGAAAAAAACCATGTTTCTATATGGGTATATTATTTTCACGCTCCTCCCTAAGCCTTCGACAAGGACTGACTTGGGGGACAAATCCTTATCAATTGAGGGCCATGCTGAGGCTTGAAACAGCTCATCTTTTCTCGACACGCGGCCAGAAATCTCTGCGGGATAAGCTTTCGACAAGGACTGACTTGGGGAGGCAAATCCTCATCAATTGAGGGCCATGCTGAGGCTTGAAACCGCTCATATTTTCTCGACACGCGGCCACAACTTAGCACCTATCAGTTTTTTATAACTCATTGAATATTAACTACAACGACACAAGCGGGGAGAAACGAATTGCACACGTCCCGAAATAAGTCGAACTCACGTTAGTAGTCTGTCAACATTGTTTTGACGGATAAAATACTCGATTAAAAGTCCAAATTTAAATTTGGCAAGGAGTCCAAACTTTAGTTTGGCAAGGAGTCCAAACTTTAGTTTGGCAGTGCCACAATCAAAAACTTTTGCTCAAGGAATTTTCAAAAAATCCGATGTCTTTAAGACATCGGATTTTTAATCGAATCGAAAGTATTTTTATGAAGTTAAGGTAAGACAGGGGCCCATTTGTAGTGGGCTTGTAATTGCCCTTCTTAGGGAAATTGAGGCGATAAATCGCCTACTAAGTACCGAAGCACATATTATCAGGTATTTTGCCTGAATCAAAAGGGGCTTTGCACGTGGGATTACCCCTACGAACCGTCGTGTCATGTAGGGGCAATCCTTTATGGTTGCCCCTTCGATATTGGCTTATCGATAAATACCATAAAATTTATGCTTCAGTACTTACTAACCTGAACTTGAAGTTAAAATACCTGAAAATTTCTGCTTCTGGACTTAATTCGACTTTGTCACATTACATCTAAGCCATTGATTTATATAGAGGGCATAAGCCGCCATTCTGTTTAAATCAATGAGTTACATTGAATATGGCAAAGTAGGATTAATTTTGCGCGTTTTTTTCACCCTGCCAAACTAAAGTTTGGACTCCTGCCAAACTAAAGTTTGGACTCCTGCCAAACGTTAGTTTGGACGACTGCTATCGTGATTTTTTAGGACACGTTTGCGCCGGCTCAAACCACTCAGCTAAGCCCCTTTGTAGGTGATTGGCTGCTTGTTGTGGAGTCATTTCACCTTGGAGGACGGCTTTCGCGGCATTATCCATCAACGAGTAACCGTCAGGTAAACCTCTCCCTAACATGGGCGATGACCAACGAACATCCACACCAACTGCCTTATTCACTAGGGCTAAGAAAGTCTTAGCATGTTCGTTACGGATTTTTGGCGGTTGCTTGTGCATGGGGAAGTAACCTGGCGACTCATTGGCAATCACTTCCGCAGCTTGTGGGGTAGTCAGCCATTCTAAAAATAGCCTTGCTTCTTTCTTATGCTTTGAAGCCGCATTCAAAGCGATAGCCGATTCGGTACTGAATGTGACATACCTTGGCTGTCTTGCAGGAGCGGGCATAGCAAAAACACTCCAGTTAAGGTTCGGTGCATCACTTTCAACATTGAAAACTTCCCAAGACGCGTTCATCCACATAGCCGCTTTACCCGTCTGGAACAACTGTTGGCTATCATAGTAGGTTAGGGTTTCTTGCGATGGGGGCAAAAAGGGTCGTAGATCGGCCAGCGCCTGAAATGCTGCTACACTGTGTTTGTCGTCAAAGCAGCGTTCCCCCGATAAATACTTTAATCGGCCATCACGTCCACCAATAAAATTGGGGGCCAAACCAACAAAAAGTGTTTCAATCAAAGACCAATCGTCACCTGAGCCATTCGCAAACGGAACATAACCGGCCCTCGTACCCGCCCTTTTAATTCGTTTAGCGGTATTCAGTAGTTTTTTCCACGTAGTGGGTGGTTTTAATCTCAGTCGCTTAAAAATATCTACATTGTAGTAGATAGCATTAGCAACCGCTAAAAAGGGCACAGCATAAGGTTCACCATCGTCACTTGTCCATGCCAACCGGATATCTGGCTGAAAATTGTCTTTGAGGCCCGGCAGATCACCTAAGGCTTCCAGATAGCCTTTTTCAAACCAAGGCCGTGAGGGTGAAAAAGATTGCACATATAACAAATCACCAGCAATCCCGTTTTCTAGGTTGCTGATTATAGTAGAAACATATTTTTCCCAGTTAAGTGGGACATGTTTAATCTTGATATTGGGGTGTTCACGGTGGAACGCGACCAGAATAGTGTTTATCTCCTTTATGGTATCCGTATCCCATGAATTGAGTGTCAGTGTTGTTGTGACCGCTTGAGTTTTCTTGGTTTCAGCCTGATAGGATGTGGCCCCCTCTACCACCTTGGAAGTCGGTTCGGAAAACAGGGAAGAAAGTTGGAAAGAAGGCAACTTCATCACGCCATACTGATGGGCAAACAAAATACCACCGATTATAAGTACAGCCGGATATCCCACTTTACCAAATAGGATGATGACTTTAACCTTTGTTTCTTGGTTCTTTGAATCCCACCGATAAGAAAGAAGTGTTACCAGAAGTCCCGCAACGATTATGACATAAATAGCATAGAAGCTATAATCCAGTGCGACCAGATAGCCAATTCCGGGCAAACCACTGGACATCTTTAAGTGGAAAAAAGCCACCGCTAATAAAGCATTGATACCAATCGCAACCCGTGAGGTTAATTCATCAGGCGACATAAAAAATACGGTATATGACAAAACGAGAAGGATAATGACCGGCAGCATGTTTTTGATAATAAAGCTAAAAATATCCCTCTCAACGGAGAGACTCGCATTGAATCTTGAATACTCAATGTTAGCATCAGAGAGAAAAAACTGTGGGTTACCCAAGGTCGATTCGTTTTTCAGGGTATCTTGAAAAAAACTGGCCTTTTTGACTGTCCATTCCGTAATGGATTCAAATACTTGGGCCCTTGCCAATTTTTGCAAAATGGCGTCACTGCTGATTTGACGCATACCGACTTCATCCACCACATAAATCAGGTTTTCTCGTGTCAGATTGGGATGGCGGAATGTGATTTCCAGTTCTTGCACGTCAAAGGGATAATCAAAAAACTGAAAACTCCCCTTAAAAGCGGTTTTAATACGGTAGGCACGATAGGTGATATCGTCCATCACCCTTTCGGCTATCGGTTCTCCCAATTTGATCGGCGTTACCGAATTAATAAATTCAATATGAGTCTCATCAAATTGGCCTTGGTAGCGGAACCACAGGTAAAAATCCATCGTATAAGACGATGTTTTGATATCAAGGTTAGTCACCTCATTAATGTCGATGCCGGTATAAACCACTTTGGTTTTGTGCATGTAATTGTTGTTAACAATGACAATATTTTCGGCCTTTAATTCTTGTTCAAGGTCCTGAATACGTGTGAGATCATTGACCAGTTGTAACTGGGTTAAGGCGGAAATCAACAGCTGTTTACTAAAAATGCCTATTGCCAATGGCTTAGTCACATTACCTTGGTAATCAAAGTAAATGTCGCCAGTAACACCGTTGATCGCATTTTTAATGTGAGTTATTGAGGCCAAAGAATCTCGGATTTTCTGACGTTCTTCGGCCAGATGACGACCACCCTTAACGCCGGCCTGTTTCATGGCTTCAATGGCAACCATGGCGGCATCATAATAGGTCATGGCTTTCCAACTGGGTGCATGACCGTACTTGGTAATAAACTCATTGCGGATTTGTTGCGCTTTTTCACTGGCAACATCAAAGATGATGGGAGAAGGGGCGTAAATACCATCCGTAAAATAGCCTGGCTCTGCTTGTTCTTCGGGAAATTCATTAAATCGTCTGGCAAACCCTTTTCCACCCAAGGAATCAGCGCCTATCATAGTGTATGAGAGACCCATACGTTTCATTGGGACGATGAGTTTGACCGCTTCGCTCCCATGCACAGCTAGAAAAATAAGGCCTGGGTTGTCCTTTTTATGCTTCACTAAATCTATGACAATGTTTTCAAGCTGTTGATCCACATTTTCATCTGTGGTATCAAAATGCCATTCAAATTTGAGCGTGCCCCCTAAACCACGGAATGTGTTTCTAAAAGGTTCAGCGAGAGAAGTGCCATAGCTATCAGTATCATAGATGATGCTGACGGTATCCTGTTTCAGGATTTTATAAACATAATTCGCCAAAAAAACGGCTTGGGTACGGTTGTCAAAAATGACTCTAAAGTACCAATCGTTGTCTTCTACCACACTATCTGCTGTGGCAGAGCCAGAAATGGCCGGAATGCCGGCTCGTTTGTAAACTTCACCGCCCTTGATAGAGGTGGAGCTGTACAGGTGCCCAAGTACAACGTGGGCTTTATTTTGCGCCACTATTTCTTCAGCGCGTTGTTGTGCCAGCGTTTTGTCATTTTTATCGTCAAAGGCCAGTAATTTGACATTCTTGCCATTGACACCGCCTTCTAGGTTGACTTGATCGAGGTACAATTGAATACCCCGGATCATATCCAAGCCTTCGGATTTACCCTTGCCGGTCATAGGCCCGACAACAGCGAGATAAACTGTACCTTTTTTTTCGCTTTGAACAAAAAAGCTAAACGCGGCAATAATGCCTATCACCAGTAAAGTGAGGGCGATAAATGCCTTGACTGAGCGTTTTTTCATCGTTGCAGTTTCTCCAATAAGTGTGTGTTCGTATACTAATGAAAAATGAAAAATGAAAAATGACGCTATTTTTTATAATGGGTTCACTCAAAATTTTCACGGATTTGAAGTACGTTCCGTATAAAAAAAACTCGATCCCACCAAGAAAATCCTCCCTAACCTTTGCGAAATGGAGGACAGCGCGACCGGGGGATTTATACTAAGCATTGAGCTTTTGTCATTTCGACTAAAGGAGAAATCTGTTGCCACCCAATAAGATTTCTCCTAGTGTCGAAATGACAAAAAAAGCGCAAATGTAAAGTATATATCGCTAAGCGCCATTACCTCTTGCCGGTTTTTATCGTTCCCAACCTGCGGTGATCTCGCACAGCGAAGAACAAAGTTTAACATGCAGCAACTTAAGAACTTTTCACAGCTTCGTCGTTTGTGAACAGGTGTGATGGCCCTGAAGACGAATCGGTTCTCAATCACTGCCCGGGGGAACAAAGCTTGGTTTTCGCTTTTTAATCCCCACGCTCAAGGCTTTTACGGCGATGAACCAACCCCAAGCCCCCCAAGTCTCATACTCTTTGAGCGTTAATTTCGATAGAGCCTATCGTACTGAGCGCGGCATTTTACCAAAACGTTAGGCGATGTCAAGGTTGTACTTTGTGTACCTTGCCACCTGTCAGTTTTGAAATCTTCAACACCCCAGACACGGAGTTACACGGAGTTTCACAGAGAATTCCTTTGGCTTTATGACTCTGTGAGACTCTGTGGTACTCTGTGAACTCTGTGTTGAAAAAAAATGGGAAAAATGACGATATTAATTGTATGTCTATAATTTTACAGGGAATTTAATGATTGGTTGCCCCTTCGTCATTTTCACGGATTTAAAGTACGTTCCGTATAACACGTCAAACAATTGGCGAATTGGTATAAGTTGGTTGAGATGTCTTGTTCACTGGTGAGCGCACATAAAATCCAATTGGGAGCAAAAATCCATTAAGCCTCGTTTTGGTAACAAAGCCTAAAAGGATGTGCAGTGGGACATTAAGTCCAATGCATTGCTAAGCGCAATGCTGAGCTTAACTTAATGATACCCCGCATGTATGCAGTTTACGACGTTTCTCCAAACACCAACTCATAAGTCACATAAGCCGGTTTTTCCATTTCAATGATTTCTTTAATCAAGGCTCGCTGCGGTTGCGCCGCGGATGGCGCAATCACTTGTAAATGAAAGGGTTTAGGCTGCCCTTGAGAATCCAATACGTTATCATTCAGATCAAAGCCTCGCACCCCCGTCGCTATTTCAAGGAAGAGACGTAGCCCTTTCGCCGTGCCACGCCATTGAGATAGATAAGTCGCCGCCGCAATCAGTTCGCGTAGGTGTCCAAGTGCAATCAAAGGCGTGTGTAACGAGGAGTGCGAAGGGGATGCGGCGGCATCTACCAAATGGCCTAAATTAACCCAATGCGCTAAAAAAGCTACAAATTGATCGGGGGTGTAACGCGGATTAAAATAGCGTTCCCGTTCCATTAGCACTTGTTCTGAGGGCGCGTGTAGAGCTTCCATGACGGCCAACAGGGCATTTAAAGGTTTTCCCGCTTGTAGTGTGCGTTGGAATATCGCCGGGAGTAATTGTGCAATTTCAGTTTGTTTCATTTTCGTTATGTAGTAGGCGCTTTAGCGCCTTGCGTTTGTAGTAGGCGCTTTAGCGCCTTGCGTTTGTAGTAGGTGTGAGAAGGCGGGTTCGCTAGAAAAGGCAAACACTCAACCCATTGGACGACACCTCGGCCGCTTTCGCGCCGCCTTTTGATAAGGGAGGAGCATGAAAATAATATGCCCATAGAGAAAAACAGTTTTTTTAACCTTGTTTTTTTCATTTTGTGTGGGTATTTAGCCACAACTCCCTTAATAACGTGAGTTCGACTTTAAATATCAAGGCCGGTTATAAAATTATTAGTTATATCAATTATTTAGTATAATGACCTAATTATCAATCAGTTAAAAAAAACACATAAGCTGTACTGGTTCATTCCAGTTGATGGCCCACAAATAAGGGTTATTCACGTATTAATGCTAAGGGTATCTCATATAATAAAAATGTATTTTTAATCAATTAATTGCAATCAACTAATTGATTAACATAATATTTATATAACTTATTGAAAAATAAAGCCGAACTCACGTTAATAGTGTTTGTAGTGTTTTTAGTGTTTGTAGTAGGTTTGTGCCTTAACGAGATTAAGTTGCTAAAGCGACTACTACAAACTCTAGTCGCTAAAGCGACTACTACAAACTCAACTACTACAAACTTCCACCGTCAACTCGTGTTCGTCTGAACAGAATAACCCATTATCCGGTAAGGGAACACTTTCGCTAAATTCTTTGGAAGAGCAAGAACTATAGGGTTTATCGCCACCTTGACTCCGATAAACGCCTACCCGCCCGCCTACCAATACCTTGTCTGATTCTCGATGCGTAGCAATCGCTTCAAGGGCGATAAATCCTTTTTCGGCTTTTTTGGCCCAGCGCGGTAAGTGACTCTCAGTGACTGTCTCCCACGCGGCCTTTTTTTCGGATAAATTATAATATAAAACACCGCTAGAATGAGTGGCCGCCAGTACTTTTGTTTCTAAAAAAGCGATGTCGTGGCAACTGCCGCCCTTCCAGTTGCGGTTCATCTGTTGCCAGGTTTCGCGGCCGCTTTGTTCTTCTCGGAGTTCTAAGCGAAAGCAGCCTTTTCCCGCCTGAGTACCATACACCGTTGCGCCCGCCCATAAGTACATACGAGAACCACTATATTGCACCTTTAGCACTCGTATATCGTGTTTTTTTAGGCCTATGTTTTTGAAAGTATTTGATTTGACTTCATTGGCTAAAAAAGCTAAAAAAATACCGCCAGAATTTTTGGCCGCTAATGCTACGCGGGTGGATTGTCCACGCACATCAGAGGCAATGGCGATAGCGTAGAAACCGAGTTGTTTATTGGAGGAGTCTACTTCTACTTGTCTGAGCAATGCACCGGCTTTGAGAGAAAGTTCATATAAGCCCACATCGGTGGCTAACATTAATAATAGAACCCCATTCCGTACTAGCCAAGCCATATCATGAATCCTGAATGAGGTACGCACGGCCGGTTGTTCTCCCCAAGTTTCGCCACAGTCATCAGAAATGTAGACGCTTGACAGGTTGTATTCCTCAGCACTGTGGAGGAGAACGGCCACTAAACCGGCGTAGTCGCCTTGATGAACGGGAAACGGTTTCACTCGGCCCACTATTCTGTTAGGAAAACGACCCACGGCTTCCCAACTGTCGCCATCATCCGTGGTGCGAAAGAGGATTTCATCGCTACCGGCATACGTTGTTCTGGGCTGAAATTCATCGGCCGCTAGGGTGTTGACATTTTTGTCAGGCATTTCAGAGACTTGTAACGAGACGTTATCAACATAACTCACGCCTGGTTCGGAGAGTAGCAGATTGTAAACATGAGAAATACGCAGTGCTTGACCAAAACGCCAGCCGGGCCGATTGCCATTGGGCAAGGGATTAATGGTTTGATAGAGGCGCGTTAACTGTTTTGCTTTTACCAAAGCGGGATCGATGCCCTTATGGACGACAATTCGTGCTTTGACTTGGACGCGCTTATAACGTACCCAGTTGACTAAACAAGTTGTACCGAGCGGTTTTCGTTCATCTAAATCGTTTTTAACTCGTCGCCTTGTGGCCTCGTCTTGGTGGTGGTGGAGCGATTCTATTGTAATTCGGCCAGCCTCTAACAGTTCTTGGGGGAGTTTGGGCACTAATAAGACTTCCACTGTTCCCGGTTGAGCATGTTTCCAATACTGGGCCTTGGTAAATGCTTGCGCTCTGGCGACACCACTATTTTTCATCGCCAACCCTTCAAAATCCCGTGCAGTGACGGCGCGTTGCAAGGAGTGGAGTTCCAAAGGGCCGCGCCGCATGGCATTTTCCAGCGTTTCTGCGGCCCTTCCGCCCAGAGCCTGTTTAGGGTTTGTCACTTGTACAGCGGCGATGGAGTCTTTGAGAACCGTCAATGTATTCGCGGCAACGTTGCCGGCGGGGCCGCCTCCACGACGATACCAGAGACGGATTTCTTTACCAGCCGGCGGAATTTCTGCTAAGGCTTGGGGGAACGGCTCTCCCGCTTGCATGTTGACGGCGGGTGCAAAGCTAATCGTGCCCGACAATCTATCAACTATATAGACAAAACTGTCTTTTCCCAGATTAGAAAAATGCTCTACTTCATGCCAAATCTGAAAGACTTTGCCGCAAAATTCGCGGAGGGAGGCCGCAATCACCGTTTTCTCTGTCTCTACCCCGACGATTAGATCGAGTCCCTCTTCGGTGGGCGCAATGATGGGCGGACGAGTGGCAGTGACAGATAGCCCCGGTAGGCCGGTGCCTTTTCCAACCAATTCACCTTCGATTTGTTCACAATGGTAGGCCGTTACCTCTACTGACTCTTGCCCCGCCTCAATAGTTGCTGTTTTTGAGGTGATAAATAGCAAGGGTTCATGTTCACCAGATGTACGCGCCGTGGTGACGCGAGTGCCTTGTTTAATGTTTAATGGTACATCATCAGCCCGACTACGGCGGAATTGAAGTTTGACTTGAGCGGCGGCCGGTGGCTGAATCCGTACATTGATGAGTCGTAGTAACTCAATATAGACTTTTTCTGGTAAGCGGTTCAACCGATAAATCATCGTCTCCGTCTGATAGGCAAAGGCTTCCAGTAGTGCCATGCCTGGATCGGCGGGAGACAAATCTGTCCAGTCAGGACACGATTGTTTGATACGCTGTTTGGCATCTTCTAAAAGCTGCTCAAAGGTACGATCATCTAAATTGGGAGAAGGAAATGTCATATTGGCAGTTATCAGTGATCAGTTATCAGTTATCACTTATCACTTATCAATGATCAGTGATAAGTTTAAGTGTGAAGGAGTCCAAACTTTAGTTTGGCAAGAAGGCAGGAGTCCAAACTCTCATCCTTATACATAAGTTTTTAAATACTTTATTTTTATTGCTTTTAACGGGCAGGCCCCACGTTGGGGATTTATTAAAAATCAATGCTCTTTTATCCGTTTCGGAACGCGTATCCGTTGTACTTTTGGGAATGCACCCTGTATCCAAAAGACTTGTGTATAACGATGAGTGCCAAACTTGGGGTAAGTAAAATTATCGTTTTTAGCGATAATATCCGTTTATATTTGCTACGCGGCGAGGTTGAACAGAAATGACAGTTGTTCATTATTTTGAGTGGATCGAATACGGTATTCAAGGATTATTTCTAAATAATCTGGGTTGTCTTTATTGCGGGTGGCATCGACACTTAGGATATCAATACGTGGTTCCCACCGTTCTAGAGCGCGTCTGACGTAGTGAATAGCTAAGCCGGCGGTGGTGTCATCGTTTGGTGCAAATAGTAATTTGCTGAGCTCACAGCCATAATCGGGCCGCATAATACGTTCACCGGGCGCAGTATTCAATAGCATTAAAATGGCCTGTCTCACTGTGGCATCGTCTTCTACCATTTGAAGTGCGCCAGTGGGTGAGGTAGATAATCCTGAGTGTTCGTCTGGGCGATCACTTTCAGGAAAAATAAATTGTAAACCACGATATTGGGCGTTGTTCATTGTATTTCATTGATGCTAACTGAGGTTACTCCTCTAACGGAGAATATCAGTTGACTACCGGCCTTTTGGGGCGTTGTTCATTGTTTTTCGGAAACTAAGTCTTGTCCGGCGTGGTGTACTTTATATTTGACAGCACCGGGCGGTGTGCCATCGGTGAGGCCTGTGAGTGTGTCAACGCAAACTCGTCGCCCATTGATGCGAACCAGATTTGAGTAACCGGTTTCAGCGTGATAGGTAACAAGACAAGGTTTGATTGTCGTGCCGAAATTCGGACAGCCGATAATCTGTTTTTTTTCGGGGTCTTTTTCGACTAGCATGGGTTGCCCATTGATGGTGACTAAGTTTTGGCTTGATTTTATTTTTGGCACCGTTCCAAGTTCATGGGCGCAAACCAGTTTGGCATCTTTGGTTAAATAGTGCATTTTCATTCCATCACATATAACTACAAGGATTATTTAATCGATACGGATGACAAATCCCGGCCCTTGTTTCGGGCATCCGTGCCGACAATTGGAAAAAATAAGAGTACAGCGAATTAGGAAATAAACGAATTATTTAACCGGCACTTGCAAAACGCGATTCGCCATTTTTGAGTAGCCCAAGCAAAAGGCTAAAAAAGCTAAAATAGATTTATTGTTTATTAACTCATTGTTTTAATTCGTTCGTTTACTGTGAAAATACCCATAGCATCTAGTACAACGGATACGCGTTCCGAAACGGATTTTCATATTCGGGGGTGGCTAAATAAACTTAGCCATGACAATTTATTTATCAATTCGTTGTACTCAATTCGTTTATTTTAGGAGTCCAAACTTTAGTTTGGAGCGCCCAAACTCTTTGCTCCAGTTTTTGCGTAAAAAAACGGGGCTCCTGCAAAAATATTTATATTAATAATTAATTGTTAATTCTTTAGGTGGGGCGTGTTTGGATCAATGCCATTAAGTTAAGATAAGAATAAATCCATACAACGTTTTTAGGTAAAATTTTATGAAATTAAAGTCTGTCACTATTGAAAATTTCCGGGCGATTGAAAATATCCATTTGCCACTGCATCAACAATTAACCGTGCTCGTGGGAGAGAATGGAACCTGCAAAACGAGTATTCTGGATGCCATTAGCATGGTTTTAGGATAAATTTCCCATTACTTTCAAGTTCAGAAACCACGTTTTTTTGATGACAATGACATTCGACAACATTTAAAAAAGCCAAATCCTTTAAAAAATCCTATTGAATACGCGCCTTATGTGCGAGTTCAACTTAAAAACCGGGCGGGTTTAACTTGGCACTATGAATCACAAACCGGACATTTAAAAGATCGGAAAAGCGATGTCAACTTGAACGGCTTAAATGAACTGCACAACTATTTGGATAAAATGATTGACGATTTGAATCACTCTAAAATTGATATACCCGTGCTGGCATACTACGGTATGAACCGTGATAGCTTAACCATACCAAAAACTGAACAATTATACCGAGAATTTCATCGTTTTGAAGCTTTGAAAAACGCGCTTAACGTCACCCCAGATTTTTGGACAGTGTTTGAATGGTTTTTTGCCCAAGAAAATCTGGAACATAGAGAAAAGTTTGAGCGTCAAGATTTGGATTATCAACTCACACTGTTAAAGGCGGTGAGACACGCGATTTGTCGTCTGATGCCGGGCGCGAGTCATCCACGTACTCAAGTGCAACCGTTACGTTTTGTGGTCTATTTTGAAATTGAAGGTGCAAAAAAGCAAATTTTATCGCTTGAACAACTCAGTGGCGGTTATCGCGTCATGCTGTCTTTGGTAATGGATTTAGCGCGTCGTATGGCTTTAGCAAATGAACACCGTTCAGAACAAGCCATTGAATCAGAAGCCATTGTCTTGATTGATGAAATTGATTGGAACGATCACCCAAAATGGCAGCAGCGTGTGCTGGTTGATTTGCTCAAGACTTTTCCAAACACACAATTTATAGTAACAACTCACAGTGCGCCGGTACTCACCACCGTCAAGTCAGAAAATATTGTGCTGTTGTATTACAAAGACGGAAAACTCATTGCCAGTTCACCCACATCGAATACTTATGGTGCCCAAGCCGGACGAGTGCTGAATGAAATCATGGGAGTTGAACAACGCCCTCCCGCAGAATTTAATGAATTTACGCAATTGCTTGAACAATATCGTGAGTTCATTAAGCGTGACGAATGTGAAGGAGAGGAGGCTAAGAAATTGCGCTATCAACTCAATAGGTTATCATGCAGCGATCCTGAATTGCTTAAAGCTGATATGGAAATTCGGCGGCGGCGTGTGCTTAGGAGAAAGGCATGAAAAAAGTCAAACAACTCCAATCCGCTCCTTACCACCTATCAGTTTTTAAATTGAATAAATAAGTACAACGAATCCCATAAATAAACGAATGAAGGTTGGAAATTGCTGATATGGCTACCCAGAAAAGTTTTGTGCCAAACCGCATAGCTCAAAAAAATAGAAGGTTGGAACGACAAAACTTTCCTTTAGGGAGTATATTAGTATCAAAGTTGGTTTGGTTGGTTGAATCAAATATTTTTTGGATTAGTTGTACTCAACTGATAAGTGGTAATATCTTACCAGATTGAGTCTTGACATTGATAATATCATTTTTCAACATTGACACTATCGATTTAGACTTTGCACCGTCACTTTCCTCAGTTTATGACAGTGTTCAGTATAATTTAACCTTAGTATTAAAAAAAGGCACTTTTTATGAGTTTAACAACTCTGGAGAAGAATTTATGGAACGCAAATACAAACTATTGATTGCAGATGATGATCAAAGTATTCGGTCAGAATATGGAGATTACTTTGAAAAACAAGGATTTATAGTAGAATTGGCTCAAGACTGGATCGAGGGGCTTGAGAAACTGCGCCATGACAAAGAATTTGATGTCGCACTCGTTGATCTAAAAATGCCTAAAATGGATGGTATTGAAATGATCAAACAGGCGCATAAAGCTGGCAACAACGCGGAGATGATTATTTTGAGTCATGACAAAGAATCCGAGAAAGCCGATGCCATCGCGGCGATAAAAGTCGGTGTGAAAGACTGGTTTGAAAAATCTGAGCTTCATAAGCCAAAATTCTTTGCCAGAGTCAAGGAATTGGCTGAAGGCATACCTCTTGAGGAAGTTTCACGGATATTATCCGTTATTCGGGATTGATGAAGGAACGATGAACAAATCAGAGCAAAACCATTATTTCGACACCAACGCGCTTTTCAAATACTATCACGATGAGAAAGGTAGCTTGAAAATACGACGTTTAGTTTCCAAAGCATCCCCTCCTATTATCGTCTCATCACTCACCCTGTTTTCAGGTTTTGGTGTTGTTATGGAGCATTACCGTAAAGGCAAGCTGAAAAAGAAACCAGTCAATGATCTTTATCAACGTTTAGATAAAGATATTGGTGAAAATAAGGAGACTAATCGTCCTTTTCAACTCATTCCAATGCCTGATGGTGCCTTTCAGTTAGCTAAAAATATTTTATTCCAATATGCTAAAAGTTTTCGAGTTGAAAGCACGGATGCGTTGCATTTAGCAATAGTCAAAAAACTACAAACATCGTTGTCTGTAATTATGGTAACATCAGATCACTCAATGCAAAAGATTTGTGAACGTATTTCCATTCCTTTTTATGATTCTGAAATTGAGTAAGTCTGCGGTGCGTCGTTGCTAAAAACGTTGTACGCTCGCTACGCTTGCAGGAACATCACCGTCGGCATTGGAACGAGGAAGTGTGGGAAAAAGGAAACCCCAATTGGGGGCTGTGTAGGGCATTTGGATGGTAGCCAAAGATTGTGGTGGGTTTAGCAAAGCACACCAAACACCCTACGCTTGCTGACATTTGAACCAAACGAACCGTTACCGGCTTTTTTCACGAAGATTCGTAGTTAGTTTTTTTGGTGTTCATGCTGAAACCGTTCTCGCTCAATCACATAAAAAGGATCGATGAAGAAGCCAGCGTAGTATGGATAGCGCTTCGCAGTGGGCCACCTGTTATCAGCTGAATTTTTGACAACTATGGCAAGCTAACCACAAATTCTCTCGTACCATCTTCCCCACAAGCGATTCCGTTACAAAAAGTCAAACAACTCCAATCCGCTCATTACCACCTATCATTTTTTTATAACTCATTGAATATTAAGGACAACTGTCTAGCGAAACTCGCCCACGCTCGTGATCGTTCCCTAGGAACGAAGCGTGCAAGTCAACCTGGAACGAAGCGTGATCGTTCCCTAGGAACAAAAACCGTCCACGCCGTTTATCCTCGTTTTGACAAACTGATAGGTGGTAAGATAAGGATTTGTCAGAAGTTGCATAGCTGTTTAAAAATAGCGAAATTTATTTTTTTAGGAACGTAGGATGGGTAGAGTGACAATTGCGTTCTACCCACTCTACGCTGGCTAAACTTTTAGCATTCTTTTCGCCCGTTAATTTTTGGAGCCAGTTAGCAAAATCTTTGGCATACATCTCTACATCTTTTTTTGAATCAAAGGCGTGAAAACGTAACTCTTCCATAATTCTATCTATTGCTGATAAGTTTCACCTTCTAATTCTACTTTGTCACATTACATTTAAGCCATTGATTTCTATAGAGGGCCTATTGGGGTCCTTCTTTTGAAATCAATGAGTTACATTGGATATGACAAAGTAGGACTAATAATAAGTCTTCAACTTTTACATAAATACGCAACATTTTTGTTACCTCCGTAGAGAATAAAACGATAATTACGATAATTATGCTTCTTCAAATATTCCTATACGAATCAATTCTTTCACCAGTGTTTCGTAGTTGAATACGGGCATGTTAATCTTTTCGCCCATTAGCATTTGGACTCGTTTAGCTAATTCTTTTGCATACGTCTCCGCATCTTTTTCTTGGTAAAATGATTTAAGACGTAATTCTTCAAAAATTTGTTGGTAAGTTTCAACTTATAACAGCAAGTCGTCAATTTTTACATAAATACGCAACATTTTTGTTACCTCCGTAGAGAATAGAAATAATAATATAGAACTTACGCATTGACAACATAAATTTATTGAGTATTCAGTCAGTTACGTCTAAAAGGCCTCGGCCGTTACCTTAAGACTTATTATAATAAAATCAATTGGCTAGTTGTCTGAGTGCGTAAGTCCTATAATACTACAGGTAGAAAACGAGTACTGTCAGCAATAGTACCAGTCAGCCTCATGACTACTTATTTTTTAAGTAGTATTCCGCCACCTCTTTGTTGACTGCCAGAGTCGTGAAGGCCTTTTGGGGCCCGTTAAAAAACTCAGAGGCGGGTTTAACTTCATTGGCGCTTTTGGCTTTTTCTACTAACGCCATTTGCAATTGAAGCCAATTAACGACTTCACTGTAGTCGAGGGTGCCGTGGTGATGCCTGATTTCAACAGTACCGTACATCATAAAGGCACTGAGATTGAGTTTTAGACAACGGGTGAAAACTAAAGCCCTGAATTTGGAGGCATTATCAATAAATGTGTTAGCTTGTGAAACAAGCTTAGCACGGCCTTCTGCTGTCCAAAGAGCGGTCGGTTCGTCTGCGAACCGCGTCATGCCTTCTGCTGTCCAAAGAGCGGGCTGTTCGTTTACGAACCGTGCCAGAAATTTACGATAGAACGGTGACAGGTTGGAGCTACAGTGATGATTATCGTAGCGACGGCTGGTGTCAACCAAATAGTCAAAAGAATCCTCCAAATTCAGTTGGAGTAAAAGGGAGATTTTTGAAGTGTGGTAGTTTAAAATCAGGCCGTACTTCAATATGTATATGTAAACCACAACGGCTATCAACCAACGCACCCGTTTCTTTCAGCATGTTAAGGACATGAGCAATTTGTTGAAAGGCCTCTTTTCCTTGGAGAATCGGTGAGCTAATTTCAAATCCATTTGTGCCCTCGTGATTGTTGACCGATCTATCGGTAGTGAGTTTCCACTCTTTGCCATATAGGTCATACTGATAAGACGAACCACCGGCCGGGAATTTGCTGGGGCTAACCCAAAGTGGCACCCGCCCTTGGTTTATGACAGCTTCAATTTTTATCCCGGTCGGAAAGAGAAACTCTATTTCTACCCCGAATCTTCTGGTAAAATTACCACTAGACATGACTAACCTCTTCGGTAGGTTTAGTTGTGATGGTGGTGGCCTTGGCATACTTATGCCTTGGCGCACCGGTTATTTATAAAAAACGTGTTTGTTAAAGAGCTTTCCGCTCACCCTTTCTCTAGTACATATGTTCGTAAATTCGCCTCCCTTCAGGATTCGTAAACCAACGAAGGTAGGGCGCGTCAAAGGAGGACGAATTTGTAAACCTGTGTACTAAGGTGATGAATAGACGTTTTTACGCGATAAGGACTGTGTCTCATTTAGGAGCTGCAATTAAATAACTTCCGCCAACAGCTTTCGACTAAAGTCTAAAAACGTATCAGGGCACTCAATCCAGCGACGGGGGAAGTTAATTTTTCTTCGTTCCTTATAAATAAACAAGGATTGATTGGTTTTATCCTTGATTATACTACTCAATCCTTGTATAAACAGCCAAAGTCATTCAACTTGAAAACACCGTCTAACGACGTTTTTTATCGAGGTTCCTCTGTGTCAACTCGGTAGACTGAGGTGTTGATAAAAGTGGGCCATGTTATCGGATTGATTGGTATGAGTTTTTCTCCAAAACGAGAAAACGACTTAACTCAGAAAACGCCCAAACTCACTCAATTTTAAAACAAGGATTGAATATAAGCAAGGATTGATTGGTTTTATCCTTGATAAAAAGTGGGCCATGTTGTCGGATTGATTGGTATGAGTTTTTATTGCTCAACTTTAAAACAAGGATTGAATATAAGCAAGGATTGATTGGTTTTGTCCTTGATAAAAAGTGGGCCATGTTGTCGGATTGATTGGTATGAGTTTTTCTCACTCAAGCCAGAGAAGAAAAATCCGATTTCTTATCAAACCAAAAAGTGGGCCATGTTATCGGATTGATAGGTAAGTAGTTTTTCTCACTCAAGCCAGAGAAGAGAAATCCGATTTCTTATGGATTTCTTATCAAACCAAAAAGTGGGCCATGTTGTCGGATTGATAGGTAAGAGTTTTTATAAGCCATACTTAAAAACGACTTAACTCAGAAAAAGGCCTAACTCACTCAATCTGAAAACACCGTCTAACGACGTTTTTTATCGAGGTTCCTCTGTGTCAACTCTGTAGACTGAAGTGTTGAGAAAAGTGGGCCATGTTGTCGGATTGATTGGTATGAGTTTTTCTCGCTCAAGCCAGAGAAATCCAAAAAAGTGGGCCATGTTGTCGGATTGATAGGTATGAGTTTTTCTCGCTCAAGCCAGAGAAGAGAAATCCGATTTTCAAAAATCGGCTTATCAAACCAAAGCCATGTTATCGGATTGATAGGTAAGAGTTTTTCTCACTCAAGCCATTTTTCAAAAAATCGGATTTCTTATAAAACAAAAAGCGGGCCATGTTGTCGGATTGATTGGTATGAGTTTTTCTCGCTCAAGCCAGAGAAGAGAAATCCGATTTTCCAAAAAATCGGATTTCTTATCAAACCAAAAAGTGGGCCAGATTGTCGGATTGATAGGTAAGAGTTTTTTTAAGCATAACAGAATTAGGTAATAAACGGGTAAAACCCGCAACAAAAACATTCCGTTTATTAAAAAAATTATCTCATAAAAATCATCGCCATCCTAAAGTTCATAAAAAAAGCCCCAAGTCAAACGACTTAGGGCTTGATTTTGAGAATGGGTGTTTTAGCCTTTTGCCTGTGTGGTGGGCAACAACGTTGCCCACCCTACCTATAGATGTTCAGAAAAATAATTTCAAAAAAGCCAATACAGCAATAGAATAGCCAACCCCAAAGGGGTTTTCAGGCTAAAGTTTCGCGGAGCGAAACTTTAGCCTGAAAATGTGAATAGCCACAGGTGAAACCTGTGGAAAAGATATTTGGGATGCCCAACCCCAAAGGGGTTGAATGTGAAAATCTTTTTCTCTTTGGCAAAACTAGGGCTATTCACTTTGAAAATAATTATCTGAAAATCTATAGCTACTTGTTTTCAACAAAAAAGTTGTATTGTCCTACATCAACAATACCTTGCATTACCGGATCCACTCCGGGATGATGTTTGGCTTTAAATGAGTGAATCCAGTCAAAAAAGGGCCAAAAGTCGGCACTGTTTCTGGAAATGCCATATTTCCCAACCAAGTGTTTCCAATCGTTGCTGCTCTTAATCTCCTTGATATCAGAGATAAATGTTGAACTCTGATTTTCATTGAGTTCAAAAAAGACATTAGGATAAGCGCCGACGAAACCTCGATACAAAGTCAGCAAATCTTCATCCGGCTCTCTGGTGAGAGATTCAGTGCCAATAATATCATTGGATCGATAAGCTCTATCAACAATCATCGAGTAAACCCAAGGTTTCCCTTGTGTATTGTTGATTTTTAGATAAGCAATGCTCGGAAAATATTCAGGGTATTGCACGCCGTCTTCCTTTTCGGTTTTGTGCATCAGGGTTTCTCGAATATTATCCTCCCATTTTTTCTGCTTCCCAGAAACCGCATTAGGATTGTACCGCGACACCTTTTGCAGATGATTTTTGGTCGCCTTGATGAGTGAGTGTGCCACTACATATGCTGCCGCTACCTTGGCCTGTTTTCGGCTCTTTCCTTGATTCAAACTCTCTTGTTTGGCCTCTGCATAGAGCGTTTTCAATTTTGGTGTACCCGTCACGCGTGGTGGCATGCCATCCAGCCATTCTGTACTCCATAATGGATAGAATAATTCACTGGCAACCCATCCAATGCCTTTGGTATATTGGTGCCGAATGGTTTTACGCGCCTCAATCGGTAAAAAAGAGATGGCTAAATCCTCAGCTTCCAAACGGGTATAGGTCATAATTCGGAAGCTACCAATCTTCATCGCCAGATTACCATAAGGTACATAGTTCACCACCAAATTATAATAAATCCGTTCAAAATTAGAAAAACTTAAAACCCAAACGCTCCCTGGTGCGCCGCCTTCTGGTCCACGTTGCACAGTTGTACTGCGTTCATGCCTAGTGACGTTGAGCCAAGCATTAGGATTGATGCCGTTTTTGTAAGTCGGGTCACCGCGCCCATCCCAGATATCCTCGACCTTTAACCCTTTTCGTTTCAACCCTTTTCGATTCTTTAACCATAGGCGTAATTGGGTTTCATAACCTTTGAGGTACAACTCGTCATCTTTGCTGGTTCGTTCATAATATTTCACCGCTTTCTCTACCGCTTCCACATCGTGTTCGAGTCCCTGAACTTTATTCCAAAAGTGACCAAATATGCCAGCATATTTTTTATTGCTCATCTGCTGTTCATCAATGCTCCAACGACCGGTACTCAAGATATCCCATGAAGAGAGTCCAAGCTTGGGATTAATCACCGAAATATCAGAATCTGGATCAAGAAACCAAACCCAAAAATGATCCCGGATTCCATACGTAGCACCAGAACCAATGCAAACAGCACCTTGAACTATAGCACCTATTACAGCGTCTGCATTTTCGATTAAAAAACGCGCCCTAATCTTGGCTGGAATGGCAGCAAAATAAGCAAATGGATTGCTACTATCATATTGAGGTTTTGGAACCTGTTTGGGCCATGGTTGTCCCAAAAAGAGTTCTTTCAAACGAGCCAGGCGCTTGTCATTAACCCGCCAAACTATCATCTTCTTTTGCACTATGGCTTCGGTTACTTTTTTCAGACGATAGGAAAATTTGGTTACCCCTTCAGGTAATTGATAAGGGAATTTGGTGATAATTTCTCCTTCGGAATTATCAGCCATCTTCGTCACTCGGACGATCCTAAAATACTCCCCCTTATTTTCATCAAAATGCAGGTAAGCGGTATAAGTATGCTCGTAGATGTATCTAGCCGCTTGTTTTCCTTTATTTCCTTGATTTCCTTGATTTGAACCCGTATTGAGAAATTGTTCCCATTTTTTAATGACTTCGGGATTATGCGGCGTTTGGAGATGCTTCATGGCCTTTTCAGAGGGCCCTTGGGCCCCATTTTGCATCCAGGTATTTAAAATCGCCATTTCTTCCGGAGTCACAGCCGGTAAAGCGAAAGGCATACCCGCACCCGATGGTTTGCCGTTGACAGAAGTCTCTTGAAAATACTTCTCGGCCGTCACCACATTCCAAGGATTTTTAGCTTGGAAATGAGCTTCAAATTGTTCAGAGGTTGCCGTACATTGGCTGTTGTTGCTATCCTTGAAATCCTTCTGAAGCTTTACTAATTTTTTGCCCATCAGAGGAAAACCGGGTTGATTATACTGGCTTCCTTTTTCAATAAACGTTTTGAAGAGTGATGAATCCCAATGTTTGGCATGGTCGGCCCTATTGGGTTCTTCATCGTTTGCAACCACTGGGAGAAAAGCGAGTTCACGCCACTTAGAGAGTGGATAAACATCGTTCATCTGGGTGATTGGCATACTCTCAAAACGTGTCATACTGTAAATAGGGGTCGCATCATAGCCACGTCGTACCCCTTGGTACGATTGTAGGTTGAGCTGGCACGGTGCTTCGTAACAGCCATGGCATGTGACACAACGTTTTGAGAAAATGGGCTGCACTTTATCAAGATAATGATCGTCCTGATCTGTTTCATGATACCAACCCTGTAATCGGTTTCCTACTTGAAAAACCGTTTGTGCTTCATTGTTTTTTTCCACAGTAGTTGGGCCATGACATCCGCTACTAAATAAAAACAAAAGTATTACCCAAAAAAGGCGACTCTGCATAATTCCTCCTATACCAGAACAGAAAACCCCGTCCCGCGCTCCAGCCAATGAAAGCTCAAGTACCCTAAAGGGCACTACAAAAACTTAACCTGGGTGTTAGTCTGCTTTAGCAGACTTGAGCTTTTAGCCTGGGGATTTATCCCCAGGCTCATGGCGGGTGGTATGAAAACTTCTGCTTTCCAGCACTCGTTTGGTTTATCATCCGCACTAAATTGTGTCCACGGCTGTTCAGGTCGATCATCAAGACAAGACCTTTGCCATTCCCACTGAGGATGTTTTTCCAAAAAATCGTAAGCCCCACCAAGGAACACTTTCCCCTAGGGCAATGAATTCAATAAAATACCCATTTAAAGGCACGAAGGACTGGCTTTTTTTTCCACTAATTACCTAACTGATTGAAAAACCTACTTCACATCACCCACACTGCACGCCCGAATCGTATTGCTTCAAGCGAGAAGGTGGATTGTAAACTTAATTTCGCAAAACAAATGCCAACCACTCAAACTCAATTTAAGTTATTGTATTTAAATATAATTTACAGATGTCAGTCTATAATTAGCCGCTCACAAATGACATCACCAAGGACATTTTCCACACAGGTATGTATCACTCAGGGACAATAGCAAGTTCAAAAATCAGTCCTTCACGGTGTTCTTCACGGGTTCTGTCATCAATCGCAATCGTGTAGCTAAGAGTGCCATTGTCATTAACAACAATGCTTGGTTCAATAGAGCCGTCATCTGCTGTGGTTGTCACATCAAAGTTAGGTATAAGACGAAATCCTTGACCTTGGTATAACAGAGAAAAAGTCCCATCTGCGTTGAAAATGGGCGACTCAACCCCATCAAATTCGAGACTTTTCTCAATAAAGGTGTCAGGATCGTACACTGTTGCTCTGACAGTCTGTGCGCTACCATCCGGATAGACAGCTTTTATGGATGAAGGCTGCCCAGGCTCCTCACAAACGGCTACTCCTGGTTGAACTTCTTGACATTTATCGTCTTTGAGTGCGGGTTCAACAAACGGATCCATGATAGCCACTTTTCTGGGACGAGCACCAGCCCGCGTTTGGGTAGGCAACTCCACCATTACATCACCCCGTTTTCCAACCACCACTTCACCTCCTCCTAGAGATTGGCTGAGGGCGACCGGGTCTTTAGGGGCTGGAATCACCCGATATTGGATACCTTCAGGGGTAGTAATGGTGTAAAATCCACCAGCACCGACTGACAATCCAATAGGTATTTTGTCCGTATCAACGACAATCGCATTATCAGTGTCTGGAATAAAGGTATATAAAATACCTGCGGAATCTCCGGTACCTTCCACCTGCAAAATACCTTTTTCATCTTGTGACAGGACAAAATCTTCCAAATCTTCCTCTTCCAAAGAACGTTTGGTATCCTCCATTAAGGGGGTTCCTTTTCCGCCTATACCCAAGCCGGTGTTAAGATTAGCGACTTCTGGTAATCTAACCATCGTAGAAGAACCGGGTGTCGTACTACTAGATGGAACCGTTTGAAAGGCCAATTTTGTGCCCACGGGTGCCGTTAAAGCACCTGTTTCTAAATCCAGTTGCCAATTTTCTGGTACCAGTCTTTCAGCATCTTTAGGCGTAATGTTCTCAAGGTCCAAATTGACAAACAGTTTAGACACATCTTCGCTTGGCATGGCTTTAAATTCTTTTACATCAAGCGCGTCTAAATGCTCAGGTGTGAATTCCGTGAGAACCTCTGTCGGCAGCCCACCCATATTTTCAGAAGTTAAGCCGCCCAAGGTTTCAACCTGCATTTTTTCAAACTGTTCGGTTGTCAAACCTTCAAGGGCTTCTTTTGGCACTTCGGCAATTTGTGCGGCTTCCAAGGCCACAAAAGCGTCAGGCGGAATTTGTGTCACATATGAAGCAGCAAAACTTCCCAAAGCTGCCGGCTCTAAATCACCGAGAGTCGAAGCATCCATTTTAGCAATGTCTTCGGGTTCTAAACCAAAATCTGCCGGGGTTGGTGGTTCACTGGGCAGAATCACACCTTCACCCAATTCCACGTCTTCTGGCAATTGCACCGTTGGACTGATGCGGACATTAGAAAGTACACTACCCGGTAGAATTTCGGCAGCGGTTATCAGGGCAGGATTGTCTAGAGTACCGCTGATTTGACCCCCTAATCGGCCCCCTTTAAGGACCATGTCCCCTGCCAGTTGCACATCCTTAATGACACCACCTTCTTTGCTATTATTCACCACTATGCCACTTAACGTACCACCACTAAGTTCGGCTCCGACAAAATTGACATCGGCGATGGTGCCTTCATTGGTAATATTACCCGTTAGCTCACCGCCTGTGAGTGTTGCTCCGGGGCGAATGGTTGAATCGGAAATCATCCCCTTGTTGTCAACATCGCCTTCAAAGGTTGCCTGAGCTACGCTGGCATTTTCATTCACTTCTACTTCATCGGTAAAAGTTTGTCCACCAGCATTGCATGAACCACTGACGCTAGCACTCCCAGAACAGCCGGTTTCAACCGGACCTGACGCGACCGGATTAGAAACTATTGGCGGTGGATTAACATCCACTCCACCGGTAAAAGTTTGTTCACCAGCATTGCATGAACCACTGATGCTACCACTCCCAGAACAGCCGGTTTCAACCGCACCTGACGCAACCGGATTAGAAACGATTGGCGGGGAATCAAGCTCAATCGCAATACCGCCTACATCAATAATGCGCCCATCAACCCCGGTATCGTCTCCCAACACGCCATCGCTTAGTGTCAAACTCGCCTTGACAACGCTTTGCCCGTCAAGGGTGTCAAGCTCAATACTCACATTAGAGAAAGTGTACCAATCGGCACTGTTGGAGTCGCCCGGCGTTGTTGGCCCGTATTTTAGATAGATAAAATTCTCTAATTCATTGATATTATTATAAAAAACGGAAAAAACAACGGACGAATTGGCTAAATTTTCCACTTCAAAGCCAACTAATCCGGCCGGAAATTCATAGCCACCTGGCCCGACGGATTGTGCTTCCACCGTCTCAAGATAAGCCTCTTTAATGGAACCACCCGCACATTTCAAGGTGATGCCGGAGAGAAGTACCACATCATTCACAGTCACGATAAAACTCTGTTCAACATCCACCGTGCCATCATTAACGCGCAAGGCGACTTCGTGAAAACCAATTTCCGCCTCAGTGGGTGTACCACTCAAAAGGGCAGTTCCATCACCGTTGTCAGTCAAAGTCAACCACGCTGGTTTGAGCGGGGCAGTCAGCGTCAATTGATCATCGATATCCGCATCACTGATTGTGATGTCATAACGATAAAGGGTATTTTTATCCACCGAAGTGATCGGGGAGTTCTCAAATACCGGTGCTTCATTATTCACGTTCACAACGGTGATGGTAAAACTCTGATCGACATCAACCGTACCATCATTCACACGCAGGGTGACTTGATGTTCGCCAGCCGTCACATTCACCGGTGTACCACTTAAAGTACCGGTACCATTGCCATTATCAGTCAGATTGAGCCACGCCGGTTTGGTTGGCGCACTAATAACAAAACTATCGCCGATGTCTATATCATTGATCGTTATATTATAAGTATAGAGGGCATCTTCATTAACCGAAGTCCCAGCCGTACTGGTAAACGTCGGCGCATCATTGGTGTTATTGACAGTGATGGTAAAGCTCTGAACGACATCAACTGTGCCATCATTCACACGTAACGTGACATTATGCGTTCCGACTTCACTGTTAGTCGGTGTACCACTTAAAGTACCCGTACCGTCGCCATTATCAGTCAGGTTAAGCCACGCCGGTTTGGTTGGCGCACTGATGACAAAACTATCGCCGATGTCTATATCATTGATAGTTATATTATAAGCATAGAGGGCATCTTCATTAACCGAAGTCCCAGCCGTACTGGTAAACGTCGGCGCATCATTGGTGTTATTGACAGTGATGGTAAAAATCAGGTCAACATCCACTGTACCATCATTCACTCGTAACGTGACATTATGCGTTCCAACTTCAGTATTAGTCGGTGTACCACTTAAAATACCCGTACCATTGCCATTATCAGTCAGGTAAAGCCATGCCGGTTTGGTTGGCGCACTGATGACAAAACTATCGCCGCGGTCTATATCATTGATAGTTATATTATAAGTATAGAGGGCATCTTCATTAACCGAAATCCCAGCCGTACTGGTAAACGTCGGCGCATCAGTCACGTTATTGACAGTGATGGTAAAACTCTGAACCACATCCACTGTGCCATCATTCACACGTAACGTGACATTATGCGTTCCGACTTCACTGTTAGTCGGTATACCACTTAAAGTACCGGTACCGTCGCCATTATCAGTCAGGTTAAGCCACGCCGGTTTGGTTGGCGCAGTGATGACCAAACTATTGCCGAGGTCTATATCATTGGTCGTTATATTATAGGTATAGAGGGCATCTTCATTAACCGAAGTCACAGCCGTACTGGTAAACGTCGGCGCATCATTCACGTTATTGACAGTGATGGTAAAACTTTGGTCTATATCCACCGTACCGTCATTCACTCGTAACGTGACATTATGCGTTCCGACTTCACTGTGAGTCGGTGTACCACTTAAAGTACCGGTACCATTGCCATTATCAGTCAGATTGAGCCACGCCGGTTTGGTTGGCGCAGTGATGACCAAACTCTTGCCGATGTCTATATCATTGGTTGTTATATTATAAGTATAGAAGGCATCTTCATTAACCGAAGTCACAGCCGTACTGGTAAACGTCGGCGCATCATTCACGTTATTGACAGTGATGGTAAAACTTTGGTCTATATCCACCGTACCGTCATTCACTCGTAACGTGACATTATGCGTTCCGACTTCACTGTTAGTCGGTGTACCACTTAAAGTACCGCTACCATTGCCATTATCAGTCAGGTTGAGCCACGCCGGTTTGGTTGGCACAGTGATGACAAAACTATCGCTGATGTCTATATCATTGATAGTTAGATTATAAGTATAAAGAGCATCTTCATTAACCGAAGTCCCAGCCGTACTGGTAAAAGTGAATGCATCATTCACCTGATTGATTGTGAGAGAGGCGGTTTCAGTCTCGGCACTAAAAGCCGTTAGACCACCATTGGTAGAAACATCAGCCGTTTCACCATTGCTACCACTGGTTTGATCCCAAGCTCGGAAAGTGATATTAACATTGCCATTAAAATCCGCATTGGGTATAAAACGAATGAGATTTGCGCTATCTGAAGTCAATAAACGAGCCGTGGTTTCGTCCACCGTTTCAAAAGCGCTCCAAGTGCTACCGGTATCAATGGAAAATTCCCAACTGCCATTAGTATTATCAACCGTAATGACCGCAATACCTTCAAGCGCACTACTGTCAACATCCGTTATTAAATCCAACGGCACACCAGAAACACTGTCAATGAGGTCATAAACTGAGGCGCCGCTACTGGTGAAGTCATCTTCATTAATGGCCGTTAATACCGGATTGTCGCTGAAATCAAGCACGGGGGCATCATTCACATTATTGACAGTGATGGTAAAACTCTGATCCACATCCACCGTGCCATCATTCACTCGTAACGTGACATTATGCGTTCCGACTTCACTGTTAGTCGGTGTACCGCTTAAAGTACCCGTACCATCGCCATTATCAGTCAGATCGAGCCACGCCGGTTTGGTTGGCGCACTGATGACAAAACTATCGCCGATGTCTATATCATTGATAGTTATATTATAAGTATAGAGAGCATCTTCATTAACCGAAGTCCCAGCCGTACTGGTAAACGTCGGCGCATCAGTCACGTTATTGACAGTGATGGTAAAACTCTGAACGACATCAACCGTACCATCATTCACACGTAACGTGACATTATGCGTTCCGACTTCATTGTTAGTCGGCGTACCGGTTAAAGTCGCTGTCGTATCACCGTTGTGAGTGAAAGTGAGCCAGGCTGGTTTAGTTGGAGCGGTAATCGTTAGGCTATCATCAACATCTAAAGTGGTAATACTATAACTGTATGGCGCATCTTCATTAACGGAAGTCACAGCCGTACTGGTAAACGTTGGAGCATCGTTAGTATTATTGACGGTTATGGTAAAACTTTGGTCAACATCCACCGTGCCATCATTCACACGTAACGTGACATTATGCGTTCCGACTTCACTGTTGGTCGGTGTACCACTTAAAGTACCGGTACCATTGCCATTATCAGTCAGATTGAGCCACGCCGGTTTAGTTGGAGCGGTAATCGTTAAACTATTACCATCAACATCATTAGTAGTAATACTATAACTGTATAACGCATCTTCATTAACCGAAGTCCCAGCTGTACTGGTAAAGGTTGGCGCATCATTCACCTGATTAATTGTGAGAGAGGCCGTTTCAGTCGCGGCACTCAAAGCCGTTAGACCACCATTGGTACTGACATCAGCCGTTCCACCCTTTGTGCCACTGGTTTGGTCCCAAGCCCGGAAGTTCAAGTTCACGCTTCCATTAAAGTGAGTATTGGGAACAAAGCGAATCAACGTGGCTGCTTCTGAGGCCAGTAGCCGAGCCGTGGTTTCGTCCACAGAACCAAACGCGGTCCAACTGCTACCCGTGTCAGTGGAAAATTCCCAACTGCCATTAGTATTATCAACCGTAATAACCGCAATACCTTCAAGCGCACTACTGTCAACATCCGTGATTAAATCCAACGGCACACCAGAAACACTGTTAATGAGGTCAGAAACCGAGGTGCCACTACTGGTGAAATCATCTTCATTAATGGCAGTTAATACTGGATTTTCACTGAAATCAAGCACCGGGGCATCATTCACATTATTCACGGTTATGGTAAAACTTTGGTCAACATCCACCGTGCCATCATTCACACGTAACGTGACATTATGCGTTCCGACTTCACTGTTAGTCGGCGTACCACTTAAAGTACCGGTACCGTCGCCATTATCAGTCAGATTGAGCCACGCCGGTTTAGTTGGAGCGGTAATCGTTAAACTATTACCATCAACATCATTAGTAGTAATACTATAACTGTATAACGCCTCTTCATTAACCGAAGTCCCCGCAGTACTGGTAAATGTTGGCGCATCGTTTACTGGATTGATTGTAATCGAGGCCGTTTCAGTCTCGGCACTCAAAGCCGTTAGACCACCATTGGTACTGACATCAGCCGTTCCACCCTTTGTGCCACTGGTTTGGTCCCAAGCCCGGAAGCTCAAGTTCGCGCTTCCATTAAAGTGAGTATTGGGAACAAAGCGAATCAAGGTGGCGGCTTCTGAGGCCAGTAACCGAGCCGTGGTTTCGTCCACAGAACCGAACGCGGTCCAACTGCTACCCGTGTCAGTGGAAAATTCCCAACGGCCATTAGTATTATCAACCGTAATAACCGCAAGACCTTCAAGCGCACTACTGTCAACATCCGTGATTAAATCCAACGGCACACCAGAAACACTGTTAATGAGGTCAGAAACCGAGGTGCCACTACTGGTGAAATCATCTTCATTAATGGCAGTTAATACTGGATTTTCACTGAAATCAAGCACCGGGGCATCATTCACATTATTCACGGTTATGGTAAAACTTTGGTCAACATCCACCGTGCCATCATTCACACGTAACGTGACATTATGCGTTCCGACTTCACTGTTAGTCGGCGTACCACTTAAAGTACCGGTACCGTCGCCATTATCAGTCAGATTGAGCCACGCCGGTTTAGTTGGAGCGGTAATCGTTAAACTATTACCATCAACATCATTAGTAGTAATACTATAACTGTATAACGCCTCTTCATTAACCGAAGTCCCCGCAGTACTGGTAAATGTTGGCGCATCGTTTACTGGATTGATTGTAATCGAGGCCGTTTCAGTCTCGGCACTCAAAGCCGTTAGACCACCATTGGTACTGACATCAGCCGTTCCACCCTTTGTGCCACTGGTTTGGTCCCAAGCCCGGAAGCTCAAGTTCGCGCTTCCATTAAAGTGAGTATTGGGAACAAAGCGAATCAAGGTGGCGGCTTCTGAGGCCAGTAACCGAGCCGTGGTTTCGTCCACAGAACCGAACGCGGTCCAACTGCTACCCGTGTCAGTGGAAAATTCCCAACGGCCATTAGTATTATCAACCGTAATAACCGCAATACCTTCAAGCGCACTACTGTCAACATCCGTGATTAAATCCAACGGCACACCAGAAACACTGTCAATGAGGCCATAAACTGAGGTGCCGCTACTGGCGAAGTCATCTTCATTAATGGTAGTTAATACCGGATTGTCACTGAAATCAATGACAGGGGCATCATTCACATTATTCACGGTTATGGTAAAACTTTGGTCAACATCCACCGTACCATCATTCACACGTAACGTGACATTATGCGTTCCAACTTCACTATTAGTCGGTGCACCACTTAAAGTACCGGTACCATTGCCATTATCCGTCAGATTGAGCCACGCCGGTTTAGTTGGAGCGGTAATCGTTAAACTATTACCATCAACATCATTAGTAGTAATACTATAACTGTATAACGCATCTTCATTAACCGAAGTCCCAGCTGTACTGGTAAACGTTGGCGCATCATTCACATTATTGACCATGATGGTAAAACTTTGGTCAACATCCACCGTACCATCATTCACTCGTAACGTGATATTATGCGTTCCGACTTCACTGTTAGTCGGCGTACCGCTTAAAGTACCGGTACCGTCGCCATTATCAGTCAGATTGAGCCACGCCGGTTTGGTTGGCGCTGTGATGACAAAACTCTCGCCGATGTCTATATCATTGGTTGTTATATTATAAGTATAGAGGGCATCTTCATTAACCGAAGTCCCAGCCGTACTGGTAAATGTTGGCGCTGCATCATTCACCGGATTAATTGTGAGAGAGGCGGTTTCAGTCGCAACACTAAAAGCCGTTAGACCACCATTGGTACTGACATTTGCTGTTCCACCATTGCTACCACTGGTTTGGTCCCAAGCCCGGAAAGTGATATTGACATTGCCATTAAAATCCGCATTGGGTATAAAACGAATGAGATTTGCGCTATCTGAAGTCAGTAAACGAGCCGTGGTTTCGTCCACCGTTCCAAAAGCGATCCAACTGCTACCGGTATCAATGGAAAATTCCCAACTACCTGATGTATTATCAACGGTAATAACCGCAATTCCTTCAATAGCACCACTATCATCATCCGTTATCAAATCCAACGGCACACCAGAAACACTGTCAATGAGGTCAGAAACTGAGGTACCGCTACTGGTGAAATCATCTTCATTAATGGCAGTTAATACCGGATTTTCACTGAAATCAAGCACGGGCGCATCATTCACGTTATTGACAGTGAGGGTAAAACTTTGGTCAACATCCACCGTACCATCATTCACACGTAACGTGACATTATGCGTTCCGACTTCACTGTTAGTCGGTGTACCACTTAAAGTACCGGTACCGTCGCCATTATCAGTCAGATTGAGCCACGCCGGTTTAGTTGGCGCACTAATGGCAAAACTATCACCGATGTCTATATCATTGATAGTTATATTATAAGTATAAAGCGCATCTTCATTAAGCGTTGTTCCAGCCGTACTGCTAAACGTTGGCGCATCGTTTACGGGATTGATTGTGATCGAGGCCGTTTCAGTCTCGGCACTAAAAGCCGTTAGAGCACCATTGGTACTGACATCAGCCGTTCCACCATTGCTACCACTGGTTTGATCCCAAGCCCGGAAAGTGATATTGACATTGCCATTAAAATTCGCATTGGGTATAAAACGAATGAGATTTGCGCTATCTGAAGTCAGTAAACGAGCCGTGGTTTCGTCCACCGTTCCAAAAGCGCTCCAACTGCTACCGGTATCAATGGAAAATTCCCAACTGCCATTCGTATTATCAACCGTAATGACCGCAATACCTTCAAGCGCACTACTGTCAACATCCGTGATCAAATTCAACGGCACACCTGAAACACTGTCAATGAGGCCATAAACTGAGGTACCGCTACTGGTGAAATCATCTTCATTAATGGCAGTTAATACTGGATTTTCACTGAAATCAAGCACGGGCGCATCATTCACGTTATTGACAGTGATGGTAAAACTTTGGTCAACATCCACCGTACCATCATTCACACGTAACGTGACATTATGCGTTCCAACTTCACTGTTAGTCGGCGTACCACTTAAAGTACCGGTACCGTCGCCATTATCAGTCAGGTTGAGCCACGCCGGTTTAGTCGGCGCACTAATGGCAAAACTATCACCGATGTCTATATCATTGATACTTATGTTATAAGTATAAAGAACATCTTCATTAAGCGTTGTTCCAGCCGTACTGCTAAACGTTGGCGCATCGTTTACGGGATTGATTGTGATCGAGGCCGTTTCAGTATTGACGCTAAAAGCCGTTATACCACCATTGGTACTGACATCAGCCGTTCCAGCATTGCTACCACTGGTTTGATCCCAAGCCCGGAAAGTGATATTGACATTGCCATTAAAATTCGCATTGGGTATAAAACGAATCAGATTTGCGCTATCTGAAGTCAGTAAACGAGCCGTGGTTTCGTCCACCGTTCCAAAAGCGGCCCAACTGCTACCGGTATCAATGGAAAATTCCCAACTGCCATTAGTATTATCAACCGTAATGACCGCAATACCTTCAAGCGCACTATTGTCAACATCCGTGATCAAATTCAACGGCACACCAGAAACACTGTCAATGAGGTCAGAAACTGAGGTACCGCTACTGGTGAAATCATCTTCATTAATGGCAGTTAATACCGGATTTTCACTGAAATCAAGCACGGGCGCATCATTCACGTTATTGACAGTGAGGGTAAAACTTTGGTCAACATCCACCGTACCATCATTCACACGTAACGTGACATTATGCGTTCCAACTTCACTGTTAGTCGGTGTACCACTTAAAGTACCGGTACCGTCGCCATTATCAGTCAGGTTGAGCCACGCCGGTTTGGTTGGCACAGTAATGACAAAACTATCGCCGATGTCTATATCATTGGTCGTTATATTATAAGTATAGAGGGCATCTTCATTAACCGAAGTCCCAGCCGTACTGGTAAACGTGGGCGCATCATTGGTGTTATTGACACTGAGGGTAAAACTTTGGTCAACATCAACCGTACCATCATTCACTCGTAATATGACATTATGTGAACCGACTTCACTGTTAGTCGGTGTACCACTTAAAGTAGCTGTACCATTGCCATTATCAGTTAAAGTAAGCCACGCCGGTTTAGTCGGAGCGGTAATCGTTAAACTATTACCATCAACATCATTAGTAGTAATACTATAACTGTATAACGCATCTTCATTAACCGAAGTCCCAGCTGTACTGGTAAATGTCGGTGCATCATTCACATTATTGACGGTTATGGTAAAACTCTGATCCACATCCACCGTGCCATCATTCACACGTAACGTGACATTATGCGTTCCAACTTCACTGTTAGTCGGCGTACCACTTAAAGTACCGGTACCGTCGCCATTATCAGTCAGATTGAGCCACGCCGGTTTAGTCGGCGCACTAATGACAAAACTATCACCGATGTTTATATCAGTGGTCGTTATATTATAAGTATAAAGAGCATCTTCATTAACCGAAGTCCCAGCCGTACTGGTAAACGTCGGCGCATCATTCACGTTATTGACAGTGATGGTAAAACTTTGGTCAACATCCACCGTACCATCATTCACACGTAACGTAACATTATGTGATCCCACTTCAATATGAGTTGGTGTACCACTTAAAGTACCGGTACCATCGCCATTATCAGTCAGAGTAAGCCACGCCGGTTTAATTGGCGCACTAATAACAGAACTATCGCCTATGTCTATCTCATTGATAGTTATGTTATAGGTATAAAGAACATCTTTATTAACCAAAATACCAGCCGTACTAGCAAACGTCGGTGCATCGTTTACTGGATTAATTGTGATCGAGGCGGTTTCAGTCTCGGCACTAAACGCTGTTATACCACCATTGGTACTGACATCAGCCGTTCCACCATTACTACCATTGGTTCGATCCCAAGCCCGGAAGCTCATGTTCACATTTCCATTAAAATTCATATTGGGAATGAAGCGAATCAATGTGGTAATTTCTGAAGTCAGTAACCGAGCTGTGGTTTCGTCCACCGTTCCAAAAGCGGTCCAAGTGCTACCGGTATCAATGGAAAATTCCCAACTACCTAATGTATTATCAACGGTGATAACCGCAATACCTTCAAGCGCACTACTGTCAACATCCGTGATCAAATCCAACGGCACACCAGAAACACTGTCAATTAGGTCATAAACCGAGATACCGCTACTGGTAAAATCATCTTCATTAATGGCAGTTAATATTGGATTTGCACTGAAATCAAGTACGGGCGCATCATTCACGTTACTGACAGTGATGGTAAAACTTTGATCAACATCTACCGTACCGTCATTCACTCGTAACGTGATATTATGTGAACCCACTTCATTATTAGTCGGTGTACCGCTTAAAGTACCGGTACCATTGCCATTATCAGTCAGAGTAAGCCACGCCGGTTTGGTTGGCGCACTAATAACAAAACTATCGCCGATGTCTATATCATTGGTCGTTATATTATAAGTATAGAGGGCATCTTCATTAACAGAAGTCCCAGCCGTACTAGCAAACGTCGGTGCATCGTTTACTGGATTAATTGTGATCGAGGCGGTTTCAGTCTCGGCACTAAACGCTGTTATGCCACCATTGGTACTGACATCAGCCGTTCCACCATTACTACCATTGGTTCGATCCCAAGCCCGGAAACTCAAGTTCACGCTCCCATTAAAATTCATATTGGGAATGAAGCGAATCAATGTGGTAATTTCTGAAGTCAGTAACCGAGCAGTGGTTTCGCCCACCGTTCCAAAAGCGATCCAAGTGCTTCCGTTATCAATGGAAAATTCCCAACTACCATTCGTATTATCAACGGTGAATGCCGCAATACCTTCAAGCGCACTACTGTCAACATCCGTGATCAAATCCAACGGCACACCAGAAACACTGTCAATGAGGTCAGAAACCGAGGTGCCGCTATTGGTGAAATCATCTTCATTAATGGCAGTTAATACAGGATTTGCACTGAAATCAAGCACCGGCGCATCGTTCACGTTATCGACAGTGATGGTAAAACTTTGATCAACATCTACCGTACCGTCATTCACTCGTAACGTGACATTATGTGAACCCACTTCATTATTAGTCGGTGTACCACTTAAAGTACCGGTACCATTGCCATTATCAGTCAGAGTAAGCCACGCCGGTTTGGTTGGCGCACTAATAACAAAACTATCGCCGATGTCTATATCATTGGTAGTTATATTATAAGTATAAAGCGCATCTTCATTAATCGTTGTCCCTGCCGTACTGGTAAACGTCGGCGTATCATTCACCGGATTAATTGTGATCGAGGCGGTTTCAGTCTCGGTACTAAAAGCCGTTATACCACCATTGGTACTGACATCAACCGTTCCACCATTACTACCACTGGTTCGATCCCAAGCCCGGAAGCTCAAATTCACACTCCCATTAAAGTTCATATTGGGAATGAAGCGAATCAAAGTGGTAGCTTCTGAAGTCAGTAACCGAGCGGTGGTTTCGTCCACAGAGCCAAAGATGATCCAAGTGCTTCCGTTATCAATGGAAAATTCCCAACTACCATTCGTATTATCAACGGTGATAACTGCAATACCTTCAACAGCACTACTGTCAACATCAGTGATCAAATCCAACGGCACACCAGAAACACTATCAATGAGATCATAAACTGAAGTGCCGCTGCTGGTAAACTCATCTTCATTTATGGCCGTTAATACCGGATTTGCACTGAAATCAAGTACGGGGGCATCATTCACATTAATCACGGTTATGGTAAAACTTTGGTCAACATCCACCGTACCATCATTCACTCGTAACGTGACATTATCTGAACCCACGTTAGTCGGTGTACCACTTAAAGTACCGGTACCATTGCCATTATCTGTCAGAGTAAGCCACGCCGGTTTAATTGGCGCACTAATAACCAAACTATCGCCTATGTCTATCTCATAGATAGTTATATTATATGTATAAAGAGCACCTTCATAAACAGAAGTCCCAGCCGTACTGGTAAACACAGGCGCATCATTCACAGGATTAATCGTGATAGAAGCGGTTTCAGTCTCTGCACTAAAAGCCGTTGTACCACCATTGGTACTGACATCAGCTATTCCGCCATTGCTACCACTGGTTTGATCCCAAGCCCGGAAGCTCAAGTTCACGTTCCCATTAAAGTAAATATCGGGAACGAAGCGAATCAAGGTGGTAACTTCTGAAGTCAGTAACCGAGCCGTGGTTTCGTCCACCGTTCCAAAAATCGTCCAAATGCTACCGTTATCAATGGAAAATTCCCAACTACCATTCGTATTATCAATAGCGATAACTGCAATACCTTCAAGCGCACCACTGTCAACATCCGTTATCAAATCCAACGGCACACCAGAAACACTGTCAATGAGGTCATAAACTGAGGCGCCGCTACTGGTAAAATCATTTTCATTAATGGCAGTTAATATTGGATTTTCACTGAAATCAAGTACGGGCGCATTATTAGCCAAGGCGGGAGGTGCCATACTGATTAAACCGGCCGTCATTAGCCTCAATACCCAATATTGGGAGGGGAGAGAGGGGAGGTATTTAAGGACTTGGCTAATAGTCCTCTGTAATTTTGATGAGGTATATCGTTCAAACATATCTATTAATCTCCTAACTTGCCATTTGCTTAATAACTTACCATTCGCCTAATAAAATCATAACAACGTGAATTTATTTCAGTGCGGTTCGGTCGCTTTCCCAAAGGTGCCGACTTTATCTGACCCCTCACCCAAAATTCCTTATCGGAAGGGGGCCAGGGTAAGGCTCAACACGGTAAAGATTTTGGTGTTTATAACGAGTGTGACCTTGATCTGATGTGAACTAAAAGTTTTAAACCACTTTAAAATCAAAATGTTGTGTCACTGGAGTCCAAAGCTTTAGCTTTGGACGAATGCCATCGGCTAAAGCCTTGGACTCCAAATACCTCAAATTGAGGTCACACTTTTTATAACTATCCGTTTCTGAAAGCAAAGCGCACCGAAGGTTCGCGTCTGTACTATAGACATTGCCGAAAAATAAATTCACAAGATGTGCCAAATGTTTTCTGTGGAGGTATATAAACGCCAAAATCTGATCACCGTTCAGCCCCACCCTGGCCCACTTCAGAGCAGGAATTTCGGGTAAGGGGTCAGATAGAGTCGGCACCTTTGGGAGAGCTACCGAGCGGCACTTAAGTTTAATAAACACAATAAACATGCCACTTGGGGTGGTGAAAATGATTAATGATTAATGATTAATGATTAATGATTAATGATTAATGATTAATGATTAATGAAACGAAGTAACGAGCGAAGCGAGATCATTAAAGAATACTTGCATCGGCAAAAGTTTCGCAGAGCGAATTTTGCCGATACGATTGTTTTTAAAAGACTTCAAAAGGAATAAAAATGGAATCAAGTTTTAGAACCAAAGGAACCTAACCTCCTTTTCATCAGTCTACATGCCACCTCTATTAAAGAAGCCAAAAAGATATGTGTGGAATATGAAGCGAGTTACTACGTTTCATATTCAACCCTTTCAGGGTTGAGGCTTTTTTGACATGCCCTTCCCCAGGTTTTCTTAAGGCTATTCATATTCAACCCTTTCAGGGTTGAGGCTTTTTTGACATGCCCTTCCCCAGGTTTTCTTAAGGCTATTATCTCGCGTAGCGAGTTACTACGTTTCATATTCAACCCTTTCAGGGTTGAGGCTTTTTTGACATGCCCTTCCCCAGGTTTTCTTAAGGCTATTCATATTCAACCCTTTCAGGGTTGAGGCTTTTTTGACATGCCCTTCCCCAGGTTTTCTTAAGGCTATTATCTCGCGTAGCGAGTTACTACGTTTCATATTCAACCCTTTCAGGATTGAGGCTTTTTTGACATGCCCTTCCCCAGGTTTTCTTAAGGCTATTCATATTCAACCCTTTCAGGGTTGAGGCTTTTTTGACATGCCCTTCCCCAGGTTTTCTTAAGGCTATTCATATTCAACCCTTTCAGGGTTGGGGCTTTTTTGACATGCCCTTCCCCAGGTTTTCTTAAGGCTATTCAGATTCAACCCTTTCAGGGTTGGGGCCTAATTATTGCAACCACACGGAACAAAACTGGGGTGAAAAATGCTCAAGCTTTTGGCAACAGATTTAACACCCTAGGTTGGGAGACAAGTCTATCGTTGTTGAAGGCATTTCGTGAACCTACATACCGCTATTTTATTCTGATACCCTCTAACGCAGTGGCGGGGCGTAAAGTAATCCTCCCTCTGTCCATAAACGATTCAAACCACGCGGGATTCCAATGCCATTAACACCCATGTAACGTTCATAGATTTCACCATAATTGCCTAATGCACGGATGACGTTGGCAATGGCATCCTGTTTTAGCCCCAGAGCACTTTGCCCAAAAGAGTTCTCTACACCCAACAAACGTCTTATGTGTAGATTAAGACTGTTCGTCATAAAGTCAACATTGTTCCGGGTAATGCCAAATTCCTCAGCATTAATTAGTCCGAGCATAACCGTCCTAACAATATCAACCCATTGGCTATCTCCGTGCGGAACCACTGGAGTCAGTGGCTCTTTGGAGACCGTAAGATCAAGAATAAGATGGGCATTGGGATTGGTGAAACTAGAACGTCCTTCTGCTAATTGTGACTTATCTGAGGTGATAGCCGTACATTGACCAGCCTCATAAGCGGTAAAGTCTTGCTCTTCGTTCATCAAGAACGGCATAAAGGTCAAACGACGCTGTACAAAGCTATCTTTGAGATTCAATTCCGTGGTGGTACCACGAGCAACGCAGATGGTTGCACCATCAAGTTGTTCAAAGGTCGTAATACCACTCTCCTTTTTAACCATGAATCCTTGACCATCATAAAACATAGTCCAAATAAAATCTCCCCAATTGGCATCGCGGGTTGTCGTCCAAGTCGTCATTCGGGAAAGCATGTCTAATTTACCCGAACGCATTAACTCCCCTCGTTCGCTCGCTCTAAGAGGGACAAACTCAACAGCTTCTGCGTTGTTAAGTACCGCAACAGCCACTGCCCGACACAGTGCAACATCAAAACCCTCATAACGACCCTTTTCATCCAAATAAGCAAAACCTTTTTGTTCAAGACTCTCTCTTATCCCACATATCAGTTTATTGCGTTTTAAAATGCGTTGTAGAACGCTACCGTAACCAATGGGATTTGGGGTTAATGATAGCTGTTTTTCTTGTTCTAATTCAAACAGCGGGGGTTCCGTGTTAACGCGTGACCGCATGTTAGCGGTTATCGTACCAATTTGTTGGCCTTCTGAATATATCTCAACCACCGGCAGATGCAAGCGTCCGGTATCCATATTGTAGGTAGCGGCTCGGATGATAGGTATTTTGCCGGTCCATGTCATCACCTTATCCGGGTTTTCTTGTACCCAACGTTTGGCATTTTGGTAAGGATCAGCACCGGCTTCTTGGTTCCATTGCATGACTTGTTCTATATCAGCCAAAGTCCAATAGAAGTTGTCCAATACTTGATAAACTTCCGGCATATCTTGTTGTAATCCCAGTCTTACGATGGTACTGATGTGTTCTTCGCCACCGTAAATGTTTTGGGGATCATTGAGATATTTCAAATCCCAACGAGAGAATTGCAAGTTAGGTGTCCAACCCGTTACGACGACCCATTGTTGGTTATTGATAGCCGCTTTTAGGATATCAGTCGTCACCTGTTTGACACCGAACACCGTTCCCAGTTCCAAGCGATAAGCTGATACCGCTTTCTGGGTTAGGAATATCGTTTCTTGGTCTTGGTTGCCAGTAATTTTACCGCCAACAAACTGATCAGCGTAGGCGTTGAGTTTTCCGATAGAGTCAATAGTGACGTAAGTCGGTACGAGTAAACCTACCCGAGTACCCTCTAGGTTCGGGCCCAAATTATCGACATCAAATTCATAAGTGTACGCATACAAAGAGTGGAGAGTGGGCAGCCAAGCAGATACCATACCATCAGCCTCACCGTTGGCAATCGCTTGCCACATTGTTTTAGCACCATCGACTGGGAATAGATTGACATCGTAACCCATATTCTCTAGCACGATTTTAACCACATTGATGCTGACTATGTCGCTAGGACGTTCTTTAAGATAGACCAAATCAATTATCGCGTAAGTTGGGTTCATACCCAAAACGCACACCATACCAATGAGCAATGTTAATATTTTTTTCATAAAATTTCTTTTCAATTATTAGTTATCAGTTATCAAAACAATAGAGTTGTCCGAAAATAAGGGTTTTGTTAATTTAACTATTTTTTTTATTAGCTAAAAAATTATTGACGGACAAGTCTAATAAATGTATTTTTCTAACTTTTTCTAAATATCTTACCATTGGCTTAAATTTATCATAAACACGTTCATTTACTTAAGTGCGGTTCGGTAGCTTTCTCAAAGGTGCCGACTTTATCTGACCCCTATCCCGAAATCCCTTACCTGAAGGGGGCCAGGGTGAGGCTGAACACGGTAAAGATTTTGGCATTTATAGCTATATGTTTCGGAAAGCTTTGCTTTTCAAAGGTTCGCGTTTCCTAAGTACTAGAGAGCGCTATAACACTTCATGTCAATTGAACAGTATCCGTTTCGGAAAGCTTTGCTAACCAAAGGTTCGCGTATCCTAAGTCCTATAGACATTGCCGAAAAATAAATTCAGTGGCAAAGATTTTCGGCTTAAGGTATATATACTCAACGCGGTCATAATTTGGAATTTAAAGGGCGTTGCCCTTGGCTATATTAATATCTCCCCGTTGGGGCTTTCAGTAGTTACTTAAGTTATGAAAGGTTTCTCAAAAAGAAAGTCCAATTTGTTCCCTTCTTGAGTATAAACGCCAAAATATGATTACTGTTCAGCCTCACCCTGGCCCACTTCAAAAAAGGGATTTCGGGTAAGGGGTTAGATAAAGTCGGCACCTTTGGGAAAGCTACCGAACCGCATTGTTAGAGGATAGCTCCCCAAAATCTTTACACTGTTGAGCCTCACCCTGGCCCACTTCAAAAAAGGGATTTCGGGTAAGGAGTCAGATAAAGTCGGCACCTTTGGGAAAGCTACCGAACCGCATTGTTAGAGGATAGCTCGCCAAAATCTTTACAGTGTTGAGCCTCACCCTGGCCCCGTTCAGAAAAGGAATTTCGGGTAACGGATCAGATAAAGTCGGCACCTTTGGGAAAGCTACCGAACCGCATTGTTAGAGGATAGCTCCCCAAAATCTTTACAGTGTTGAGCCTCACCCTGGCCCTCAATGCCATTAAGTTAAGATATAACCTATTGATTTTTAATAAAATTTTGTGTGTGTTAGGGTGGGGTACCCGATTTTTTACTTTCAATAAAAACAATGACTTAGAACCCCACCCCCTATATAAAAACATGGCACGACTGCTCGCTATTTAATAAAAAGATAGCAAAATCAAATAGTTCCTTAACTTAATGGCATTGACCCTGGCCCTGGGGTGTTAAATTTGTTGCCAAAAGCTTGAACATTTTTCACCCTAGTTTTGTTCCGTGTGCCGAGAAGAATCCCAACCCCGATAGGGGTTGAATGTGAATAGCCCCAGGTGCAACCTGGGGAAGGGCCGGAGAGGGCCCAACCCCGTAGGGGTTGAATGTGAAACGCAGTAAATGCTTACGCGAGATCATAAGGAATAAAAATAGGGTGAAAAAAAACGAGCAAAATAAACCCAGATTTAACACCTCACCCTGGCCCCCTTCAAAAAAGGAATTTCGGGTAAGGAGTCAGATAAAGTAGGCACCTTTGGGAAAGTTACCGAACCGCACTGTTAGAAATTCACCTTGTTATGATTTTATTAGGCGAATGATAAGAAATATATTAGACATTATACCGATTTAATTTAAGTGCTTGATTTTATTTAAATGCTTGATTTTATGACATTGACTAAAATTCTCATTTCAAGTCAATCAATGGGTTATGTTAAATCGGTATAAACTCTATGGTTCCAACGCTGGAACGTTGGAACCCTAAATTATTCTCTTATCACCGAGCAAAATATTTGTCTATTTTCAGAAATCGGGGCTATAAAATCTTCATCAGCAGATTCAACCAATAAATCGTCAATCATATCCCCATTCGTGTCTGGAATAGAAATGGCCGCAATATGGTTATACGGTTTGTTGGTTCTTTCAACAAAGTTGACATTGACATCGACTGTCCAGTTAGAAACGCCGTCAGGTACCGCAAGCTGCACAATACCTTTTAGTGCTAGCATCATGGATAAATTGAAGTTTTCAAGGGCATAAGCCTGCACAGCATCAGGGCGCACTGCGGCCGGATAAAGGCGTTGTCGATATTTTTGTCCATTGGCCTCAAATACCAATGACGGAATAACGGCCCCGGCACAACTGGGTGTCCAAGTGAACCCTAATGGCGCATCTGCCGATTCTTGAGTTGCCACCCAATCAGGACGCACATTAAGAAAATTGCCCTCATACGCATTGCCAGATTGGTGTAATCTGAGGTTACCGTTGCGATGGCCTTCTATTATAAAGTCACGGTCTTTGTTACCGAAACCTTCCTTTTCCAGATATTTTTCCCAAATACATGATTCTTGTAAGGCCGGTTGAGCGGTTATTGCCAAACCCATGGCTGTGTTAAAAATGACACTACCATCCGAATTGAGAATTAATCCAGGCGCGGCATCGGTATAGTACAGTTCTAACGGTAACAAAGCAAAGTGCTGACCTTCTATATTCACTTCTAGTGCGCCAGTGTCACTGTTCTGCTGTAACGGTGAATTTTGCAATTCAGGCAACGTATTAATGGCATTAAGCAAGCCCGGGCCATCGGCCCAAATATCTTGAGATAGATCAAGAGGATAAGGCTGGTTTAGGCACACGTCTTTTGGTATAATCACCGGCAACACACCATTTAAGTTGGCATTCAACGGGTCATCTCCAGCGGTATCTCCGACGAGCAACTCAATTTCATCAAGCATAAAACCGGTCACCCCGGTATTGGTTTCCATAAAAAAACGAACATTATGAATTTTACCATCAGCGTAGGCATCAATATCCAAGTTGACTTCAGTATAACGCGCAAACTTGTTACCTTCGGCACCGGTTATTCTAGCAATTTCATTGCCATCAATGCTAATTAGCAAGAAATCATCGTCCGCTCCGTCAGCTTGTAGCGAGACCATTCTAAGAAAAAAGCGGAGTGTCTTCGCATGAGTCGGAATCAAAATATCTTGATCAATGGCTTTTTGTAGCCCTTCTTCACTACCAAACAAGAAAATATACTGTTTTCCTGAATAGGGGGCTTGATAGCAATACTCAGGGCTACAAACATTTGAACCCAGTTGATCAGAAACTTGGTTCCAAGGCGTGTCTTCGCCTCGCGCTAGATTTTCCAATTCAAAACCACCATCCACAATACGAGGGGCCGGCAAATCGTCTTCTTTAATAGTCATGGTACTTTGATCTAAATCACCAATACTGGCCCCGCCACTTGGACTAAATAAGCTCAGCTTGAAGGTTTTTTCGTGCTTATAATAGTTATCGTCGAAAATATCAATAAAAAAAGTTTTGCTGGCAGTCTCACCGTCGTCCCACGTCAAAGTATCTCTAGCGTATACCCAGAAATTATCTGAAACATCATACTCGACCGACACTTTACCTTGACTACCTTCAGTACGAGTGACTTCAATAATGACTGAACCGTCACTTTCACTAGCGGTGTAAGCAGGTGCTGAAAATTGCAATGTGCCAGCACTAGGACTAATCAGTTCCACATCGTCCACAAAGAAAACCGCTAACTTCGACTCTGAATAGAAAGCTATGGTGTGAACGCCGTTATCTGCATAACGACTAATGTCCAATGACACTTTAGTGTATTCTTGGTAATTTGCGGCCTCAGTGCCCGTCACGCGGAAAATGTCATTTTTATCAATGCGGACTTGTATGAAATCAGTTTCTAACTCACTGGCTTGTGGCATTTTAAGCCAGAAACTTAAAATAGTCGCTTGTGTTGGAATGATGACAGTTTGTTCAATTGACGCGATTTCTAGTTCAAGAATATTGACTTCATTGAGTTCAGGATCATTGATATTGGCACCAAACCAAGCATGGCCATCGCCAGCGTGTGCTTCCGTATGGAGGCCACATCCGGTGTAAGGGCCACAAATCGGAGTGCCATTAATCTTTGAAACTTCATGCCATACCGGATTTTCCTGCGTGATTTCTAGTTGCGGCCCGAGTAATTCAAAGCCACCGTCAGTAATGTCAGGTTTAGGGCTATCGTCTTCAATGATGGTGAGGGTGGTTTGAATAGCGGTCCCTAAACTGGCCCCGGCCGTGGGATTAAACAAGCGGATTGTGAAAGTTTTATCTCTCTTAAAATACTCGTTGTCTTTAATGGGGATATTAAACGTCTTGTTAGCCGTATCCCCATCGCCCCAGGTAAGTTTGCCGCCCGGATACCACCAAAACAGTTCTGAAGTGTCATAGCTGACCGATACTTCACCTTGACTACCGCCGGTACGACTGACTTCAATGCGGAGTTCTCCCTTATTTTCATTAACGGTGTCGCTCTGCTTTGTAAATTGGAAAGTCCCGGCACTTGGTACTGTCAGTACTACATCATCTATAAAAAAGTGGGTGATGCCCGAACCAAAAACCTCTGAATAGAAACGTAATTTATGGCTCTTCCCATCCGCATAAGGACTCAGATCAACGGTGACTTGGGTATAATCTAAATAACGACTCGTATCGGCATCGGTTACACGGAATAGCTCGCTATCATCAATCTTGACTTGCATAAAGTCTTTGCCCGTCGTACTGCCCACTTTTGACATTTTCAGCCAGAAACTCAATGTGGTGTCGTCAGGTATAGTGAGGTATTGCTCAACATAAGCGGTTTCTTGACTGTTAACGCGACCAAACCAAACATAACTCTCTCCTGAGTGTGGCTCAATCTCGCAAATTTCTTGGCCACAGAAAAAAATCGGTGTGCCCGGGCGCCGACCAAAGTTATCTGAGCTTGTTATCCACACCGGACTGCTCCCTATTGCGGTTCTTTGTTCAAAACCACCATCGATGATATAAGAGGCCGGGGTATCATTGTCGATAATTGTCACCTTCGCCACACTGGGGGTGCCTATACTGGCCTTATTTTTGGCATCAAACAATTTGACGGTAAAGGTTTTATTGCCATAATAATCGTTGTTATCTATGGTGCTAATCGTGACCGTTTTGTTGAGGGTCTCGCCTTCGTCCCAATTTAGCGCTTCAGAATAAGATAAGTAATTGGCAAAACTAAAACCAGTATCATCATTGGTTTCAATTTCTACCGCCACCGCGCCATGCCCCCCGGTACGAATCACTTCAAGGGTCACTAAATCACCTTCATTGACAGTGTAAGTCGGGGCCGAAAATTTAAAAATGCCGCCCGGCACTGCCGCTGCCAGTATCTGATCGGGAATAATAAGTTCAACATCATCAATAAAAAAGCGGGTAGTGCCAGACACTTCTGAATCAAAGCGTATCTGATGAACCGCATCATCCGCGTAGCGGCTGACATCTAACGTGATTTGGGTATACTCTGAATAACGGTCGGCGGCCGTTGCCCTGAAAATTTCTTCATTATCAATGCTTAAGCGCATAAAATCGCGGCCGGTGTCACTGGGGTTTAGCATTTTTAACCAGAAATGCAAGGTTGTCACCCCTTTAGGCAGGGTTATTTTTTGATAAAAACGGGTTTCCCCATCCATCCCAACATGGTAACGTCCGGTGTGTGCCGGTTCAGCACAACTTTCTAAATCACAAACCTGGTTGGTAGAAAGTCCATTCCAGACCGGACTAAACGCACTTTGTTCAAAACTACCATCAAGAATACCGGGGGAAGGTACGTCGATGGCGGTTGCTAGGCGAGCTTCAACCGGGTTGTCACGATCATCTTCCGTAAAAGCGATAAATGAAGTGGTGATATTATTGTCGTGTCTTGTTTCTCTCCTTGTCGCACCGGCTTGCTCGGAGGCGGTGACTTCAATAATAATGGTCGAACTGGCTCTCAGCGGCAGACTAGGCAAGGTACAAGTCACGAGTCCCTCTGATTCAGAACAGTGCCAATCAGTCTCACCAAAACTAACAAACGTGAATTCCGGAGGCAAAGCACTTTGTATGGTGACATCCGTTGCATCTTTAGGCCCCTCATTGGTGACTTTGATGAGTAAGCTGAAATCGCCATTGCGGTACACCATATCGCTAGGGGTGCTTATTTCCATAGATAAGTGCGCCGAGGACACTGCATTAACCGCAGCCAGTGCATCAATTCGTTTAAATTCAAGGTCGTTTCTTTTATCAGTGAGACTGACACCGGTGTCTTGCAGAAGTTTTTTGATGGCTTTAGGCGTTAATTCCGGATTGGCTTGTAACATCAACGCGGCCACCCCGGCGGCCATCGGTGTTGCCATAGATGTCCCCTGTGAGGCGAGAGTTTCACCACCCCGACTGCTAGAAATAATGGTTTTACCCGGGGCTAAAATATCCACCAACGCATTACTATTACTAAATTTGGCGATTTTTTCTTTTTTATCGTAAGTCGCACCGACAGCGATGGTACCACTGAGACAAGCGGGGGAACTGATTTTTTTACGACTGCCATCATTGCCAGCAGCAGCAAATACGGTCACCCCGCGTGCCACCAATTGGTCAATTGCATTGGCTTTAGCTTGATCGTCACTGTCACAATTTTCTTTGTAGCGGCCCGATGCCAGACTCATACTAACAATATTAACCGGTTGCGTGTCTAAATTTTCTAGGACCCAATTTAAACCGGCCACCATATCTGAGTTGGTGCCATTCTTGCTGCCAACCACTTTGATAGCGATGATGTTAGCGTCTGGGGCAATCCCGCGTGAGGCTTTGGTGCCATTTCCAGTGATAATGCCGGCGACATGAGAGCCATGACTTTCTTTATGGTCATCTTCGGCACTGGTGCTTTCGTTAGTTAAGGCGGGTGGACAAGCCCCGTCGGTAAAACAGTATTGCGCGACAATGGCATCGGCTAAATCCGGATGATCTGTGTCAATCCCGGAGTCTAAAATTGCCACGGTGATACCTTTGCCGGTATAAGGCAAGGCTTGTGCTTGGTCTCCATTAATGTAGGGCACCCCTTCCGCCAACGCGGTTTTAATATTGCTATCTAATTGAATAGAAACGACTTGTGGGTTGTTTTGTAAGATATTCAGCGCGTCTTGAGTAATAATTCCAGCTAAGGCCGGGATATGGCTATATTGACGCTTGAGTTGAAACTGGTCTGCTGTGAGTTGGCTATAGACAGACGCTTGTACTTGAGCAATTGCTGCAACTCGTGTTGCTGAATCAGCATAGATGCTTACCGGATCGCGCAAGTTTATGAGGACATGGGCTTGTCCGGTGGTTTCCAATTGGCGTTGGACACTGATATCAATGGGTATTGCCGCTTGGAGGGGGGCTGATAGGATTAACACTATACTGAGTAGGGTAATCCATTGATTTTTTTTTAGAGTAGAATGTCTATAACGTTTCATCGTAATACATCATCAGTTAATATGCTTTTGCCATCCCATGCGAGACGAAGAGTTATGGTCGAGGTAAATTACTCACTTTGATATCTGGCAACATCTGTCTATCCATACTTTCAACCTCAACATGACTTGTCAACCTGAAATTGAGTTTTGGTTTAAAAACACGCCACCTATCACCAAATTCAAATGCCAAGTATTCTTCCTCAATCCGTGTCATTCAGCCCCCTACCATTGTAGAAAAGGTCAGTTTCGCGATCATGTTGAGTGGCAAACTCGTCCAAAATGGAATTATGATCAATATCGGCTAAGGTGGACCCTGATTCAACGATAAGCGTTGATTGTCTATCGGGCTTGTATAATGAAAAAAACTTGATATCGATAGGATTAGCAGGGGGATATTCGGCTAACAAAGACAGTTCATAACCAAGCGCAAAATCATGGGTGGCTAGGAAGATTTGCATCCCCGCTTTTGCCAACATGGGTAACACCCTAGCCACTTCTACACTCAGTTTGGGATTAAGCCTTGCCTCCGGTTCATCCCAAAATAAAATACTGTCTTTGGTGAGTGAACCATTTCTGAGCAAATACAGTAAGGTGCCTAGTTTACGATAACCATCTGCAACAGAATGGATATCAAAGTAACCTTCTGGTAAATCAAAATAAAAACGCCCGTTGTCTTGTTTGAGGATTTCCTTTTTATCCCAATTGTTGCCGACAATCGCTTTTTGCAACAGCTCAATCGCCGGTTGAACGTCACCTAGTTTATTGTCATGCCCGGGTTGCGCGTTTAAGGCTAAAGCAAGATCATAGTATGTTCCATCAAAAGGCAATTCCCGTTTATTGTAAGCTTTGATGAAACCTTCAAAGATTGACAAAAATTCTCGTGCTGGCAAATAAATAAGTGATGACGGATTGGGTAATTGTGCCGGATCATATTGAATCGAAAAATCGTCCATACCCGTTTGGATATGAAAATGGGTGTTGGCATAGTCTATAAGGACTTCAGCCCTCTTGGCCCCTAAACGAGCAAGTGCCTTAGGGTGGTGTATTTGAAAAATGCTATGCAATTGTGAGTGAAACACCTCTTTGAATTTATCACCATTAGATGATATTTGACGTTGATGAGTATTTTCACAGGCTTTGAGCAGGGTATAAATAATTTTTATCAGATTCAGAAATAGGATTTCGCTATAAATTGGGTCAAAACCTTCAATCTTTATTTCCACCGGCCCGCAAATTTCACCTTTGACTAAATCTTGATTTGCGGTTTCACAATCAATTTCTCGTATCAAGTCAAGATTACCGAGCCGACTACTCCAAGCTTTAGGAAAAACCAGGTGAGCGGTTCCCGTATCCACTAACGCATCACAATTGACTTTGGTTTCTTGCTCAAACAGGTTTTTAACCGATACATTGGCAATAATTCTTCCCAGATAACAATTTTATTGACAATTATTGACATGCTTACCTTTATGGAGTATGTCTTTCAACAATTATGAATACTACGCAAAAGTTTCGCGGAGCGAATTAAGCGTAGTAGGGAGTATCAGCCCTTTATCCCCTCGCCTAATGAGAGCTTAGGGTAACATTAATGCTTGAGAGTCCATTTTTTTGACGTGGAAGGCTAACCACCTCAAGCGTTTTTAATGAGACTTTAAAAATAAAAAAATGTCAATTTATTTTAGATAATGTCCAGCCAATATCAATAGTTATCAATATTTTTGGGCCGACTATATCCGAAAATTTCACCTTAGATTGTCTGAATCAGAATTTTCAGAATTTAACAATTTCAGAATTTAACAATTAACAATTTTCAGAATAGTTCTTAATTATTTTAAGTTTTATTCTGTTAATTATAAAATTCTGAAAATTCTGATTCAGACAGAAAAATAGAGTGAAAAATAATCCACAAAATCAGTTCAAATTTAACACCCCAGTTGCAAACCCCGTCAGGCTAAATTTAACCACGATTGAATGGGTTATCCCGGTAGTCTTCTTTTAGGTAAAGGCGGCACCGGTTTACCAAAGTAAATATGCCAAAAATGCCATGATTTTGCTGTCATCACACCCGGCAATGGATTATCTAAAGCATCAATAATTTCTTCACGATTGATATCGTATAACATGGCTTGCACATCTTCTAAATTGCCGTACTCCATCACTTGTGTAATGAGCCGTTTGCTATTTTTAATTGAAATCTCTGGCGGTTGCCACCAAATGAGTCTCGAAGCAACCTGTTTTAATGTTCTCATTAGATTAACTGACTGGATTGAATCGTCACTTGTGGCAACTTTGATAAATCAATCTGATTGACTAGATGTAACAGCATTTGCTTGATTTTTTCATCCAACTGTGGTAACTCACCATCTTGATAATAAGTGAGTGCTTTTAGTGAAAGCAAAGGGTTAAATTCTTTACCAAACACCGCAATCGCATTAGCTAACATTTGCTCTAAACTCAAATAGTTAAGCAATTCAGCAATATCTATGTAATCCTTCATTTCAGCCCTATCCTGAATAACTTGTATTTTAGTCGCTGATAAATCTGCTAATGAAGCGATAGCAATACTTGGATTAGAAAGAATCTCTGGCGATGATAAACGAGCAAAACTTAAGCCACCGAAAAACGATACTTTAGCCACTTCATTTTGCCTTATTATCAAACAAGTTAAAGTGTTTTTGCTAATCTGACTTTTTTCTGATGCTTGCAAATAATCAATATTTTTATATAACTCATTAGGCTCAAACGGTTCTGAACTAAAAAAGTCAAAATCCACTGATTGCCTATGTCCGAGCCTCAAAGCCAGAGCGGTTCCACCATACAATACAAAGTTTTTTGGTGTCTCACCTAATTCTTGCCAAAGTCGGTACTGTGCAGTAGGCAAAATATCAATTTTTAGTTCCATTTTCCTCCTTCTGCCGGAATATAGAAAAAACTTGACCGCATCATTGCCGTTTTTCGATTGGCATGTATGTAGCGCAAGGTATTTAAAGCCCTATCAAAGTCATCGGTGGGAAAACCCGTTGAGAAATAACGTTATTCCCAAAAGTGCCCCGTGCGATTTAACATGCGATTAAAACACATCGCTGTGTACCAGTTTGCATATCGGGCAATTCTTGTGGCTTTTCAAGTACTTTTAAGGAACTGAAGGAGGGCATAGATAATCACTTCTCGCTCAGCCCCTTCTTAAGTTAAATTCACGATTGTTGCAACGGGTAGTGATGTGGTAGGTAAAGTTAGGTTGGAGATTTCTGGGTTTGCGGCTCATTTTGTAGCGGACATAGAAATGTACAAAAAAAACGCTAACTTCTCCTAAACAAACAAAAAATTATTCAAACTGTGCCAGGTATCTGAATAACCTAAAAACAGTGAGTTTGCCACTACCTGTCATCAGAAACCTTGGCAAACTCACAGATAGTCACGTAAGGGTTATGTTTATAACAGTTCCCACAAATAAATAGCCTTATTAATTTTTTGTTATCTAATTTAGCCTCAAACAGATACTCTCCCTTCAAGGAAGAGTATCTGTAGGGGGAATAAAACTTTTCTGGACATCAAGTCTTATTCCGATTTATTCCTATTAATAAAAGCGATATATTACTATTTCGCCAGTACCAACATGATGGGTATTTTATTTTCCCGCAACTGCCTATAGCCTACTTGAACTACCACCTCATTCACACCTAAGTGCACCATTTCTGTTAGCGATATCCCCGGAACAGTTCTTAGAAATACTTGTGGTATGCCAAGACCCCCTCATATCCTTACACTCGGCCTTCAGTGTACTTCCACTTACAGAGATGTTCCTACAACTATCTTTGTAAGAGCCACTAGGCGGCGTTTGGCTGTTCGTATCCCATATCCAACGGTCACCAGCATATATGAAGCCTTTCATCAATGGCAAAGCCAACGTTAACGAAGCAATGCAAAGACCCCCACATCCAAATCGACTCTCTTCAAAATCAACGGTTTTTGTCAAGCTGATTCCATTGTCTAACAAAAAACCAAATTGCCCACCATCAATTCTCTCAAGCTCTATCTCAACATCCATCATAACCACAGGTGTATAAGCAATCACTTCACCTTCTAGGGTCGAGGTAGATGTCCCATCTTCTGGGGTCGGGGTAGGGTCTTCGTCCCCTTTTCTAATTTCTCCCATTGTAGATACGATTTCCAATTTACCTTCTTTCTCGAAAGCCTCAATCACTGTTGTTACGTCCTGTCCTTCAAACAGAAAAGCTTTAATTCTGTCTCTCGGAACACCTAAGGCTAGAATTCTAACCCTGCCATCTTCCAAGACAGAAAACTCAATTGAAGGCATCACTCCACTTGACTGCTGCCCTTCTCCATTTACATCAGTTCCCTCAATTGGGAGTTCCTCAGCTTGAGCTTGAACTGGCCCAATAAAAGCCGCCAAACCTAAAATGAGCAGTGGGTAAAACCACGCTCGCCATCGTGTGTTACTCGTCGGAATTTTCATATTTCCAATTGTCCTCTTTAAGTTCCTCTTTAAGTTGAAATAATGGGTAATACGGCAACAGAGGTTTTAACTCGCTACTCAATTACCCGTACTAAGACCCGAAAAATTCGGGCCTTTACCAAAGACTCGAAAAATCGGGTACCAGTTACGAACTTTGTACACGGGCCCAAGCTTTTCTTGTCTCATCATAGTGTGGTAAAAATGATACAGCTATAGACTATTTTTTTACCACACCGCCTTCTTTAAGGAGTACAACCTTTTTCCGAAATGAACAATCATAATGGAATTACAGAGGTACTACTTGATAAATCCTAGCTCATTTAACATCCATCGGCGCGGTTAAAGTGATATTGCCTGAAGCATCTTCCGCAGCCATCACATACCGAGGTGCCATTTCGTCTCCTTCGTCATCCTCCAACAGGATTGCTGCAAAACTAAAGACAGGTGTTTGGAGAACTTCTAACATACCATCCGTCGTTGGATAAAACCGTGCCCCAATTATCTCACCGGCCGGCGAAAATTTCAACCAAGTTGATAAAAAACGAATCTCATCACCGGCTTGAATATCAAAGGTTTCTTTACCGGGGGCCAAATGTCCCCGCTTATCGGCCTCGTTTTCATGTATCACCAAATAGGGTCTCACCTGATGAGCGACTACGTTGTTGTTAGCATCAAACGTGATTTCTAATTCCGCCAAGTCGTCAGGGAAAGGTTCCTCTTCATCGCCAAACAATTCTACCAAATCACCAAAAAATCCGACGGTACTGACTTCATCTTCCACTTTGCGAATAAACTGCACTTCGGCGGTATAGACAGTCAATGCTTGCCCTGTGTCATCTGTGTATTGGTTTTCAAAAGCCAAAGGCATCCAAACCGGATCTTCATCTTCATCATATTGCATCACATACCATTGACCATCCCATGCCGAGGCAAAATATTGACCATTCTTCTCAGTTGGGCGTGCTTGCACCGCACCGACGGACAGAAATAATTGATTATCCTCACCTTCTACGGATTTGACACCCCCAAAAATTGTTCGCACGGTGGTCAAATTCTCATCGGTAAAAGTAGCGACCACACCGGTTGCCTGAGCCAGTGGATCAGAAGCGTCTAAATTTAAAAACTCGCCCCCCCTAGCATCAGCAACTTGATCAACCACAGTGGGGGCTTGGCTATCGCTTTGGGCAAGGGCATGAATAGTCTTATAGAGTTGCCAGACGGATTCACTCACATAAAGATTTTCCCAAAGATTCATTTCATAGCCGTTAAAGCTAACCATCTGATCCTTATCAACCTTTTTTCTGCTCAAATACAAATTATGGTTTAAGGCTAAAAAACTAACACCGTTGGCATTTTGTCGAGTGCCGTCGTTATTGGCATGAAGTACATAATTATCAATGGCTTGGCTAAGCGCTTCACTTTCAGGCCCGCCAATCAGGGTTGCAAAGTGTTTTAAATCAAACTCAAGGCGATTACTCCCGTGTTTACCATAAGATTCTGCACCACTACTCGGGCTTAAAGCGGCATTGAGGGCGGTAATCGTCGCCGGATCAGCAGCATTTATTTTGGCCGTCAGTGCGTCAGCAAAAGTATTGAGATGGGTCAGCACAAAATCATACTGGTTTAAGTCAACCACCGACAAAGTTTTACCTGAACGATTTTTACCATGGGTTTCATTATCCACAAAATTATCGACCATGCTTTTTCCCGCTTCAATCAAATCGGCGTGATTGGCATAGCGTTGAATCACTTCTTCCCAATTCCAACCATGTCCAGGCTCCAATTCTTGGGAGGCCTGTAAATAATGGGCATGATGCCGTATGGTGTTAGCAACTTCTATCGAGCCCATTAGGCATGCATCAAAACCAATCAAATCAAACTTTTCGGTACCACTGTCGGTGAAGGCCTCATGCAGCTCCGTCAAAGACAGACCATCCATATTATTATTTTGATCTTTGCCATAACCCAAAAAGCCATTGCCATGGTTCCATAAAACTAAAAATCTAGGATTCGCCTTGCCATAATTATCTTGCAAGAATGTCAAAAAGTGTGTTAAGGCACTTTTGTCCCCCATAACGGCCCGGGGTTCATTATAAAGATAGGCATCATCCCCGGTTTCATTACCAAATTTATTGTCCGCACTATCGGCAAGGATTTGAGCCATGCTGGCGTATCTCATACCTGGCCAGTTTTTGGCCCCCCCAAAAGCCACGACAACAGCAATCGCCTCTTTATTTGTCAGGGCATTGTAGCCGCGAATGAGTTCTTTTAAGTCCTTGGTACCCAATTTATATCGGCCTTCCAAGTCACTACCCACCATGTAAATAGCTAACAGTTTTTTACCGCTAACTTCTTCAGTTGTGGGTTTGGCAGGCGCAAGTGTGCCGTGATTGTACGAAAAACCATTACTTTCACCAGCACGGTTTTCAAAATGCTTTTGATATGTCCAGCGCAACGGTGCCGATTCGTTAGCGTCAAACTTTAATACTGCAATCTGGGACAATCCATCCAACGCAAAATTGGGCACAGTCAAGTCCATCGTACTGGTGAGCGTGGCGCAGTTTTCAACCTTCCATTCACAAGTACTCGGGGCATGACTCAAATATTCCCAGAAGGGAGCCTTATATAATATTTGGGCGGTGTATTGTTGACCATCCACGCCCACGCAGGGAATGTCAAGGTTAAGCCCTTCATCTACGGTGGGGGGGAGGCAGACTTCGGCTTGAACTGGCTGATTGAACATAAAGGCAGTCGCTACCAGCAACAAACGAGTCCACACTCGCCAAGGTATTGTCATTTTTTTATTTTTTAATTTTTCCTGATAAAATATCATAAATATAGGCACAATAAGTAGAATGCAACAAATATCATAAACAACAATGGACTAAGATAACAATTTTATTGACAATTATTGACATGCTTACCTTTATGGGTAATTCAACAATTAGGAATTGCGGGAGTATCAGCCCTTTATCCCCTCGCCTAATGAGAGCTTAGGGTTACTTGAATGCTTGAGAGTCCATTTTTTTGACGTGGAAGGCTAACCACCTCAAGCGTTTATAACGATACTTTAAAAATAAAAAAATGTCATTTTTTTTGAGATAATGTCCAGCCAATATCAATAGTTATCAATATTTTTGGGCCGACTATAACATGAGTTCGACTTATTTTTAGAAATTGGCAAAGCCATTGAGACGACGTTCTTCGCTCAGTCTAACGCTCTCAGGTTAAAAGTGGGCCAGGTTTTGAAATGATAAGCCTTGGTTTTGTTAATGGCCCTCAATTGGCAAAGCCATTTATTAGACATGCAGACGACCTTAGCTGGGCCGAAATTGGCACAGCCTTCGAGACGACGTTCTTCGCTCAGTCTAACGCTCTCAGGTTAAAAGTGGGCCAGGTTTTGAAATAAGAAGCCTTACTTTTGTTAATGGCCCTCAATTGGCAAAGCCATTTATTAGACATGCAGACGACCTTAGCTGGGCAGATATTGGCATTAGCCTCAATACGACGTTCTTCGCGACGTGATCTCATTGTTACAGCAAACCGAGAAATTGATTAGCACCGTTTAGTAAGTTTTTGCGGCTCAGGTATTTAACCTTTGGCAACTTGAGTGAGGCCTTCTTGGTGAAGGCAACGTTGTCTGTTGCGTTTAAAGGTGGCTTTTGGCTAATATTCTTGTTATTTATACTAAGTATCGCCATTCTTTCGCTGTCATTTCGACCAACCGAGAAATCCGAGAAATCAAGATTGGACGGGCTACAATCGTAAGCAAATATCGTGCCTGACAACCGCGCAATTTGTGTCGGTGCGAAGTCTATACGGAACAGCCATAAAATAAGATACAAATTTAAGACTACAAATTTGTTAAAGAGCAAATACCAACAAATCAATTTTATCTACAAAAAATCATAAAAACCTAAGTTCATGGCTAAGCAAAACGAATGCCAACCACTAATTTAATTTATTATATATATTTCAAGAGATTTTTATTGACAGCTATTTACAGCAGTCAGTCAAAAATTTCTACTACTATATTCTATCTTTTGGTAAATCACGCGATGTTCTTAAGATAAGCAACCGAATTGCCCTTACGTTATACACCCGTGTTTCGGGGCTATCCGTTGCCCGATTCCTGCTAATGAATTATTTAATTTTTAAAATGGCATTCAATATATATGCCAACTCATACCCATTTTCCATAAAAGCGGAAGGGTAAATGTTGGTTGAGTCGCATTCAATATTTGTGCCAAATAGCGTTTTATCAGTTCAAGTGCTTGTCTAATATAAATATTATGGTTTATGCGAGGGCTTTTTGGTGGTTTTTATTGAACTCAATCAAATTGATAGACACTCAATCAAATTGATTGACAGTCAATCAAATTGATAAGTACCCGTGCAGGTCAATAATAAAAACCTAAGTTCACGGCTAGGCAAAACGAATGCCAACCACTCAAACTCAATTTAATTTATTATATATATTTCAAGAGATTTTTATTTACAACAATTTCCCACAGTCAGTCAAAGTATTTTATCTCTTGGTAAATCACACAATACTCAACAGATAAGCAACCGATTTGCCCTTACGTTATACACCCGTGTTTCGGGGCTATCCGTTGCCCGATTCCTGCGAATGAATTATTTAATTTTTGAAAATGGCAATCAAGATATATGCCAACTCATACCCATTTTCCCTAAAAGTGGAAGGGTAAATGTTGGTTGAGTCGTACTCAATATTTGTGCCAAATCGCGTTTTATCAGTTCAAGTGCTTGTAGAATTTAAAGATTATGGTTTATGCGAGGGCTTTTTGGTGGTTTTTATTGAACTCAATCAAATTGATAGATACTCAATCAAATTTGATAGAGACTCTATCAAATTGATAGACACTCAATCGAATTGATAGTCGTGATTTGACCGGTTTGTAATTGCCAAATAAGTGGAGCTTCTGGCAAAATTCTCGTCAGTTGTAGGGTAGTCCCGACTTCATTCGTGCAGGTATTAAAAATCAATGACTTATATTGAAGGGCCTCTGTTTTAAGACTGACACTTGGTAAGGTTGTGTTGGTCATAAGGGCATTTAAATCGGGCCTCAAAACGTTGTTATATAGATGTTCAGAAAAAGAATTTCAAAAAAGCCAATAGTGAATAGCCCCAACCCCGTAGGGGTTGAATATGAATAGCCCCAGGTGAAACCTGGGGGAAGGGCCGGGGATGAGCCCCAACCCCGTAGGGGTTGAATATGAAACGTAGTAACTCGCTACGCGAGATAATAGCCCCAGGTGAAACCTGGGGGAAGGGCCGAGGAGGGGGTCCAACTGGGGTGTTAAATATGGGTTGATTTTGCTCGTTTTTTTCACCCTTTTTTTATTCCATATTCACACTCAACCCCTTCGGGGTTGGGGCCCCTCCCCGGCCCTTCCCCAGGTTTTCCTTAAGCTATTCACATTTTCAGGGTTGGGGCCCCCTTCCCTTCCATCCCCAGGCTGCACCTGGGGCTATTCATATTCAACCCCTACGGGGTTGGCGCTATTCACTATTGGCTGTTTTGAAATTATTTACCTGAAAATCTATAGAACTTTTGGGCTTTGAGTTTTAAGCAATCCCAATTGCCAATTGCCAATTCCCAATCGCGCATAAAATTTGTGTGCCTAAAAATTTTAGCAAAAACCCAATTCCCGATTCCCAATTCCCATTTCCCAATCGACGCAAAAGTGTTTGCGGCGCAAGAGCACACTTTTTTGAACCCGGTGAGAAATCCGATTTTTCCCATCGGATTTCTTTGATTACAATTTCTGCCCAACTTGCTTACTTGCTTTCCACTTCTGCTTCCGACGATGAATCGTGGCGGGGCCTATTTTCAACAATTTTGCCGTTTTCTCCACATTGCCATGGCAATAGTCAAGTGCTTTAACGAATACCTCGGTTTTAATGTCCTCAAAGATGCGAAAGGTATTACCATTAGTGAGGGCGACGATCATAGATTGTTGTTGCGGTGGTGGTTCTTGGGCTGCGGACGAGCGTTCACTGGCGGGGGTGTATTGCTTGCAAGCGTGTTTTTTGTTAATTGTGGTACGCAACTGTTCGCCGGTTATCATCTCATTTCCAACCGTTGTCAGTAACGCACAATGGATAACATTTTTCAATTGCCGCACATTACCAGGCCAATGATAATCCAAGAGGATTTCTTGGGCATCGGCACTAAACCCCCGGCAGGGTTTTTCCTCAAGTTTGGCAATATTGCTCAGAAAGGTTTGGGCGAGCAATAAAATATCATTCCCACGAAGACGCAGGGCCGGTAACCGGATAGGGACGACATTGATGCGATGATAAAGATCTTCACGAAAACGCTTGGCTTGGATTTCGGCCTCCAAATCGCGGTTAGTTGCACAGATAAAACGGACATCCACCTGCTCTAATTTCTCACTACCGACTTTGCGAAAGGTCTTCGTTTGCATAAAGCGTAACAAGGTACTTTGTAAATCCAGAGACATTTCCCCAATTTCATCCAAAAATAGGGTACCCCCATCGGCCGACGACGCGATCCCTTGTCGATCAGTATGAGCACCGGTAAAAGCACCTTTGACATGACCAAATAATTGACTTTCCAGTAACTCTTTGGGAACAGTGGCACAATCGAATACGATAAATGGTTGAGCCGCTCGTTTACTTTCCTTGTGCAGTGCCTCAGCACAGAGCTCTTTACCGGTGCCGTTTTCCCCGGTAATGAGTATTGGAGCCTGACTCGCCGCAACATGACCAATCATCTGATAAACCGCTTGCATTGGGGCCGAACTACCGATAAATTGATGATATTGTTGACGTTTGCCGGATTCTTCATAAAATTCCACTTGTTGAGATAAGTGGTGTTGGTGTAGTGCATTGCGTAATGTGATAATAAGTCGATTAGCTTGACAAGGCTTTTCTATAAAATCGAAAGCACCATAGCGCATCGCTTCAACGACAACATTAACGGTATTTTCCATCGTGATAACGACAACAGCACAGTTGAGTTTTTGTTCAGAAACCCATTTCAAAATATCCATGCCACTTATATCTGGCAAACCAAGATCAAGTAGAATGGCAGCCGGAGTCGCTTGTTGTAGGTGTAGTAAAGCGGCCTCGCCGGTATCGACATGAACCAAGTTTATTGGCTCATTTTCCAAATAGTTTTTATAGCACTCGGCTACCACGAGATCATCTTCGACAAGCAAAACGCTGGGGTGTAGTTCTGTTGTCATTGGTGCTCCTAAATAATGAGGTTGAAATATCAGTGATTAGACATTATTGGAAATAATATTCGATTAATATCATTTAAAATTAATCAGTTATCTACAGACGATTTTTTATTTATAATAAGATTAATTTGTTAAATTAGCATTGCAAAATTAGTGCCATTTTTTTTCTTTCAAAAACCGTGTTATAAAATAGCTTATTTTTCAATGACTTTTAGTTGCAATAATGTTTATTGATTGTTACCGATTTTTGAAGGGAATTGGATCGCGCCTAAAGTTTTTGTACACAAAAATTTTAGGCGCGCTTGGGAATTGGGAATTGGGAATTGGAATTAAAAATGAGTGTGGCCCCAATTTGAGGTATACTCAGCACGGGCACAACTTGTGCTTTGTCATTCCGAACGGATGTGAGGAATGTTTGGCCGTTTTCTGGTTTCTCCTTATGTCGAAGAAATGACAGTTTCGTTTAGTTTGTGGCGCAGTTAAGTATAGTCATTGATAGGGATAATGGGTAATGGGTAATGGGTAATGGGTAATGGGTAATAGAATTCTTTTTCTTACACTGAAATCAAAAAACCCTCTTAAAAATGCCATTACCAAACCTCATCTTATATCTAAACTCTTTGATTCAAGTGAACCTCAACCCTCAAACCTATTTCCTCAAACCCATTACCCATTAGCTATTAACGTGAGTTCGACTTTTCAATAAGTTATATAAATAAGATATTAATCAATTATTTGATTACAATTAATTGATTAAAACTAAATTTTTTGAGATTAAACCCTTAGCATTAGTACGTTAAAACTGAATATTTGTGGGCCATCAACTGGAAGAAGTAAGTACAGCTTATGGGTTTTGTTTTTAACTGATTGAGATTTAAGCCATTATAAATAAATGATTGATATAACTAATAATTTTATAACTCATGCGAATTAAGGGTTAAATTGAATCTTATAAAATCAATAACTTATAAAAACATCTTCATTAAAAGTGATTTTATAAGTCTTTGTTCATTATACATTTTCGCATTCGCGAGTGGGCCAGGTTATCGAATTGATAAAGCCTCGTTTTTCTTTAAGCGACGCAAAGCATGTCGCAAGTGGGCCAAGTTAGACTCCGCATGGGCACAATTTGTACTTTTGTCTTCTTCCACCAAAATCTTGTAATCTAAAAACGTGTCGGACAGAAAAGTTTGTGGCCTTGTTGAGTATATCAACTCACGCTTTTAAAGGCGGTGAGACACGCTATTTGTCGTCTGATTCCGGGCGCGAGTCATCCACGTACTCAAGTGCAGCAACAAAACACCTACAAAAAGTCTCTCCCTTAAAGCGCGACAGAGGGCCATAACTTAATTTGAAAACCATTTTATGGCCCTCAAAATCGAACGTCCAAATAACCCTAAAAAAAATAGAGAAATAACAGGGCCCGCGTATCACTACTCTGCCAAACTAAACTCCCGCGGCGGCTGCCAAATTAAAGTTTGGACAACTAGTGTAGGATCGCTCCAATCTTAATACCACCCCCAGCCACTGAAAGCTAAAGTAGGCTAAAGCCTACTAACCTCTTTTAGTGCCCTGATACGTACTTAAGCTTTTAGACAAACGCAGCTTGTGTGCTTACGCGAGATAACAGTCGAAAGCGGTTGGCTGAGGTGGTATGGAAACAAACTGGAGCGATCCTGCACTAGCCCCAAAAAGGCGAGTCGACGACAAAGTTGAGCCGTGGCGACTGAAAACACGGCCCCAAAAAGGCGAGTCGACGACAAAGTTGAGCCGTGGCGACTGAAAACCTGGCCCCAAAAAGGCGATTACAAGCCGACGACAAAGTTGAGCCGTGGCGGCTGAAAACCTGGCCCCAAAAAGGCGATTCGACGACAAAGTTGAGCCGTGGCGGCTGAAAACCTGGCCCCAAAAAGGCGAGTCGACGACAAAGAT